>BABD01000262.1_pt1 | contig 9455 bp, 7 predicted proteins | sample 270328 | NCBI WGS metagenome assembly BABD01 (sample SAMD00036533, study PRJNA27873) | human gut metagenome | isolation source: feces from healthy human sample In-D, Adult, Male | reverse complement strand
TCCCGTAGGAGTTGGGACCGTGTTTTCAGTTCCAATGGGGGGGACCTTTCTTTTCAGAACCCCTATCCATCGTGGGTAAGGTGGGCGTTTACCCCCGCCTTCTACTAAATGGAACGCATCCCCATCGTGTACCAATAAATCTTAAATGTGGCTATCATGCAATCTCACCATACTATCAGGTATTAATCGTTCTTTCGAAAGGCTATCCCTGAGTAAACGGAAGGTTGGATACGTGTTACTCACCCGTGCGCCGGTCGCCATCAAACTTAGCAAGCTAAGTTCATGCTGCCCCTCGACTTGCATGTGTTAAGCCTGTAGCTAGCGTTCATCCTGAGCCAGGATCAAACTCTTCATTGTAAAATATCTTTTTACTCTTGCGAGTACTTTTGTCTCTGTTCAGGTGACCGAATGTTTCTTGATTATTAAATCAGATTGACGGTTTTATCACTTCATCACGGATATACATTATATATATCACATGACTACTGCTTGTACTACATTTCGTTTGTTTATCTAAAGTCTTTCAAAGAACTATTTCTTATTTCTAAGCTTCCGTTTGTTAGCGAAAGCGTTTGCAAAGGTAAGAGGTTTTTTCTTAACCACCAAATTTTTTTCGAAGTTTTTTTTCGAAAAAATTTTTCAGCGGTCAGAAACCGGAACAGGAAGCCCTTCTCGCTCCCTTAGCACCGCTAAGGTAAGATACAAGGCAACACCCGAAAAACCGGAAACCTCACGTTCACTCTGTCAATGCTTTACTGCGTTTCTCTCTCGAAAGCGGGTGCAAAATTACGCACTTTTTCGCAAACTCCAACTTTTACACGACTTTTTTTTGACTTTTCCTGAAAGTTTTTTCGTAAAACGCTGGGAAACAGGTATGTTATGCGGCATATTTTTTTACCGGACGCAGAAGGAGGAGGAAAACATGCACAATAATATTTATTGCGCGGGCGGGCGCATGTGCGCGAGGGAAAATACACCGCATTATCCGCAAAAAGCGGCACAATGGAAAAACAACGCTTTGTCTTCATCAAAACAACGGCATGTTTTTACCTAAAATACACCTTCTTTTTAAAAAATTACAGCATATTTTTTCAGCATAATGAACAGGCTGATTATCAGTACCGACGGAAATGCATAAAGCGGCACTGTTTCTTCAAGTAAAAATAGACCATTCATGTCCGATGAACATGCAAAAAAACAAAGAATCCCGTCGCTCTAAACCGGAACTCTACAAACAGGCATGACGAGGATCTCTTGAAAACTTAGAAGGGAGAAGATATTTTTTATAACAGTGTCTAAAAATCATACACCCTGTGTCAAATTATTAGACAGTCATTTAAAACTAGCATAAAGATATCATACTGATTAACAGCAAGTTAATACAATGGCACGCTGTTTGTATTATAAAAGGCAAACACCTAATAGGCTTATGAAAGAATTGAAAACATATTTTACTTTTTTAAATAGGAACGAGAAATGTGAAACGTCTGATGAAATTTACATTCAGCTCATGGCTATCAAAACTATAAGAGTTATTCCAGTGATATCTATAGATATTCTGAAAGTCAATTAAACACTCTATCATTAAAGTAACACGCCGTGGTTAAGCAGAATCCTAAGTTTTATCATCATGACTTACCATATTACTTGGTTCAGTCTATCTGATCAGCCGAAATGCAACCCATGAGAGCCCGATAAAAAACTTAAAAACAGAATAACATTGCAACATTATGAAAACAATATTACGCAACTTATTTTACACGCTCAAACGTTTTCGGACAGCTTCCGTACTCAATCTGTTGGGATTATCAACAGCTTTTGCTGCCTTCATCCTGATCATGATGAAGGTAAGTTACGAATACAACTTTGATACTTGTTATCCGGATTCCGACCGTATTGCTGTACTGAATCTCAGTGTAGACCATCACCCCAATGAACTGATTGTATTGCCCCGACCTTTTGTAGAAGGAGTGATAGAAGAAACACCTGCAATCGAATGTGGAGCTTTTTTTGATTGCTCTCCCAATTATGCAGAACTTATCTCAACCGATGCCAAGCAACCCCAGTACATTTACGAACCTGTTACCGTAGTAAGCCCAGATTTTGCCCGAACACTCGGTATGGCATTCATAACAGGAAATGATGAAGGATTACGCCAGCCTGGAGGAGCTATTATATCTGAAAGCCAGGCCCGAAAGCTTTTCCCGAAAGGAAATGCCGTAGGAAGTTATCTCTATATGCCAGAAAACAAGAAACTGCTCATCACTGGAGTATACAAAGACTTTCCTGAAAACAGTCAGTTTAAAAATGTTATCTACCGTGATATCGATAAACAAAAGGATAAAGACCGTTGGGGAACTCAGAGTTACTATGCTATCATCCGCATAAAACCTGGTATCAATATCCAAACTTTAAACGAACAGCTTAAAAGCAGTCATCTGGCAGAAAACATGACCATCTATTCTGAATCAGATCGAGAAGTCTGTGCAATGCCAATCCGCAACGTTTATTATGAAGCAAATCCCTGGATTTTCTATAAAGTCGGTGATCGCCAACATACCTGGTTGCTGATTACCATCGCCATTCTTACTATCAGCATTGCTGCCATCAACCTGATTAATTTCAGCACCGCACTCACTCCGATGCGTATTCGCAGTATCAATACTCAAAAAGTATTGGGCAGCCCTGTCAACCAACTCCGCATAGGACTAGTATCAGAAACTATCGCCATCGTCCTTATCGGATGGTTACTTTCACTATTTATCGTGTGGATTCTAACGCACATGAAACTACTCAGTCTGATAGGATTTACGCCTTCCTTTTTTACTTATCTACCTGTAATTCTGATATCAGGAGGCATTGCTTTGCTTACCGGTATAATAGCAGGTCTATACCCTGCATGGTATATGACTTCATTTCCTCCGGCTCTGATGCTGAAAGGTAATTATGCTCTCTCGGCCAAAGGCAGATTATTCCGCACCTTGCTTACGAGCTTCCAATATATCATATCATTTGCTCTATTAGTATGCGCCACATTCATTTGGCAACAAAACCAATACATGAAAATTCAAGATACCGGATTTGCACGTGACGAAATTGTGATAGCCGGACTTCCCCACAAAGGTCAAGAACTATCACAATTCACCACTTTCAAACATGAACTTGAGAAATTCCCGGAATTTAAAGGTACTGCATATGTTTCTACCAAACTAGGCGCTAGCGATGTGTATAGTATGACCGGATCAAAATATGAAGGAGAAGAGTTTTATCATTATGAAATTCGTGTTTCACCCGATTTTGGTGAAGTTATGGGATTTAAGTTATTAGAAGGACGTTTCTTTCTAGCTTCGGATACAATATCCAGCAACAAATACACTTATTGCCTAGGTACTAAACGCATCAAAGATGAACAACATATCCCGACTGATACTCCTTTTAGAGGAAACCACTCAAAGAGTAACTATATCGTGGGATATATCGATGATGTAATCTTTACTTCAAGCCGGGTCAATGCATTTGCCTATAGCCCATTTTTATTCACAGTAGAATCCCAACTCACCAAGCTGCCTTATGCCTATATCCGTATTAAGGCAGGAAGTGATGTTTCTACTGCTCTCCGTCATATTCACGAAACCGCTGAGAAAATCTTCCCCGGATATCCGGTAGAAGTCAATTTCTTCAATACCTACTACCAACAACTGTATGAAAAAGAAACCAATCAACAGTACATGGTTACCCTCTTCAGTTTGCTGGCTATCATTATCTCATTGGTAGGAGTATTTGGCCTGACCATTTTCGAAACAGCATACCGGCGTAAGGAAATCGGCATACGCAAAGTATACGGAGCAAAAACTTCTGATATTCTATGGAACTTTAACCGTACTTACCTGCGCATCATAACAATCTGTTCAATCATCGCCAGTCCCTTTGCCTGGTTCTTCATGGACAAATGGCTACAAAACTTTATTATCCGAATCAACCTGTCACCGTGGGTTTTTCTGGTAGCTTTTGCCATTATAATAATACTTACACTTACGATTGTAACTATACAGAATTACCGTGCTGCAACAAGCAACCCGACAGAGAACTTAAAAATAGAATAATATAATAATAATTTAATACTTACCACTATGATCAAAATTGAAAACCTTTGCAAGACATTCCGCACTACAGAAGTAGAAACAATTGCCTTAAACAATGTAAATCTGGAAGTTAATGAAAAAGAATTCGTAGCCATCATGGGACCATCCGGATGCGGAAAATCAACCTTACTGAACATCCTAGGCTTACTGGACAATCCGACTTCGGGCAACTATTATCTGGACAATAAAGAGGTAGGGCATCTGAAAGAAAAAGATCGTACCAATGTACGTAAAGGAAGTATTGGTTTTGTATTCCAAAGCTTCAACCTGATAGACGAACTGAATGTATTCGAAAACGTTGAGCTACCTCTTACTTACCTGAATATTCCTGCGGAAGAGCGCAAGAAACGAGTAACTGAAATTTTATCGCGCATGAATATCAGTCATCGTGCCAAACATTATCCACAACAGTTATCCGGTGGTCAGCAACAGCGTGTGGCTATCGCCCGTGCCGTAGTTTCCAATCCGAAAATTATCCTTGCCGACGAGCCGACTGGTAACCTGGATTCTAAAAACGGACTGGAGGTGATGGAGCTGCTTACCGAACTGAATAAAGAAGGTACTACCATCGTCATGGTAACCCATAGCCAGCGTGATGCAGGATTTGCCAGCCGTGTCATCAACCTGTTCGATGGACAGATTGTATCATCCATCAGTGAAATGTAATCTCTCTTAAGTTTATACAATGAAAAGAAGGTACACCGAAAGTGTGTCCGGATGTGCCTTCTTACTTTCTTTCAATCCATGCCAAACAATGAAAAGAGCTTTACAGAATCTTTTTCGAAAAGGAGAAGGGAACTTGATAAAAATTCTCTGTCTGGGTGTAGGAATGGCTATCGGACTGGTAATGCTTGCCGAAGTAATTTTCGAACGGTCGTATGATAACTTTATTCCCCATCTGGAAGACACTTATATCATACAAGAAAATTACAAGCAGCAAGGTAGTGATTGGTTAAACCACAACAGCGTATCGGGAGCCATTGCTCCGGGTATCAAACGATATTGTCCGGAAGTAGAAGCCGCAACCCGTTTTACTATACTGAATGAAGATCTGTTGTTAACAACTGAGGATCAACGCATCATAAAAGGAAATGCTTATTTGTGTGACAGTTCATTCTTTGATGTCTTTCCACGAAAAATCTTAATGGGAGAAGAGCCACACACCGGACTGGAAAAAGCCAACAATGCTTATATCTCAGCCAAACTGCTGAAAGTACTGGGTAATGATATTTTAGGCAAACAGCTGACATGGAAAGTTTTCCCAAACTTTCACATTACGGTAGCAGGGGTCTTTGAGGATTTCCCGGAAAACACTCATCTGCCGAAAATAGACATTGCCGTAGCTCTTCCTACTATCGGACAAATTATGGGGGACGGAAGAGATAACTGGCTGGGAAATGACCGTTATTCGGGCTATGTCCGCCTACACCCGGGTACTGATCCGAAAACATTGGAACCCAACATCAAGCATATGCTGTACACCAATGCTCCAATGGAAGAACTAGAACGCTCGGGCAGCCAGTTTTACCTGAACCTGAAACCTGTAAACACGATCTTCCTGTCTTCGGAATACAATCGTATCATGAATATCGTTTTTCTGGCCTTTGCCTTTATTATGCTGGCAGTAGCAGTCCTGAATTATATCCTGCTGGTTGTTTCATCGGTAGTCAAACGAGCTAAAAGCATTGCTACTTACCGCTGTTACGGAGCAGAAAGTAAGGATATTTATCGCATGATACTGGCTGAATCGGTATTACACTGCTTCATCGCTCTGATACTTGCCATACTCATCATCTTCGGGCTGCAAGATTTTTTACAGGAGCAAATGGGACATAGTTTGCAAGCCTTATTTTCTCCCACAGCTTTAGTTCTGTGTTTAATAGTCGTTATTGCCATTGCTATAATTTGCGGTGTAATGCCCGGCTACATATATACACGTATACCTGTCACCTACGCTTACCGCCGATACACAGAAAACAAACGACAGTGGAAATTAGGAGGGGTATTCGTACAGTTCATGCTGACAACTTTCTTTGTCTGTCTGCTTACCGTTATCGGCCTCCAGTATCAGGCATTGACAAACTACCGCACTGGCTTCGAATACAAAAATGTGCTCTACGTTTCTCTGCCCGGAACCCAAACAGTAGAACGTGAACGTTGCATACAGGAGTTAAAAAGACTTCCTAACGTAAGCGGAGTAACCTGGGGATATCAGGAAATGTTTATGAAATGCAGCGGAAACAATGTATACGACCCACAAAGCGGTAAAGAGTATATGAACATAGCCGACATGTACGACGTGGGTTCCGACTATCATAAGGTTTTCAGTATTCCTGTACTAGAAGGAAGTACCTTTACTACTGAACTGGGAGATAGTGCCAGCCAGGAAGTAATGGTAAGCCGTAACTTTATCAAACGAATGGAAAAACTTGCCGGGTGGACGGGCTCTCCTGTTGGTAAACAAGTTTTTATCACAAGTCATCAAGGCCCGTACACTATCTGTGGCGTCTACGAAGAAATTCATCTAGGCTCTCAAGTTGCGGAAGATTTCGACGAGCGTCCGACAGTGATGTTCTATAACAGACACCCCCACCATCTTCTTTACATTCGTTTGAAAGAAATGGGTCCAGCACAAATCAAGGAGGTACAAGACATAGTCAGCCGTACCATGCCCAGCCAGGAGAAACACGTATATAGCCTCGACCTGGAAATGACTAATCAATACAACATGCTGTTACACGTGAGAAACAGCATACTCTTTGTCGGACTATGTATTCTGGTAATTGCACTTATCGGACTGATAGCCTATATCCGTGATGAAGTAAACCGCCGACGTTCGGAAATAGCTATCCGTATCATTCACGGAGCACAAGTAAAGGATGTACAACTCATCTTTCTGAAAGATATCCTGAAAATAGCTATTCCGGCTGTTCTAACCGGAAGCATATTCGCAATAATTATCAGTACCCGATTACTGGAGTTGTTTGCAACTAAAATTGCTCTTACATGGTATCTGTTTGGAGGATGCGTACTCGCTGTACTGATAATTATATTTGCAATCAGTTGTAGTATGATACTTAAAGCAGCACATAGCAACCCGATCAGCAACTTAAGGACAGAATAGTTGATACTCGTGTTTTTTAGGAAACAAAGAGGCTTGCTTTCATTCAGCTAAAGGATGAAGCAACCTCTTTGCTTCATAAAAGGCTTTCCCTTATTAATGCTGTTATGCGCAAATAGAGTCAATTAGTTCAGCCATCAAAGTATTATTTTTGATGCTACTTAGTTCACGAACAAAAATGAATGGGTAATATATTTCGAATTTAAAAGCGGAAAGAGTGGGATTCAAACCCACGGAACGGACAAGCCGTTCACCGGATTTCGAGTCCGGCCCATTCGGTCACTCTGGCATCTTTCCTTTATCGGCAGCGAATATACTGACTTTTCTTATCCGTTATCATCGTCAACAGCAGATTTTTTTATGACGACAGTTCCCTGTCAATCATATTTGCTCCATTCTTAAAATACAGGACGATGAATGCGTAGTTCTTTACGCAATGCTAAAGCCTTGCCATCCGTCAACTGATTCAACAACTCCCAAAACTTAGGACCATGATTCATTTCGCGGGTATGTGCCAGCTCATGCAGAATCACATAATCCATTAAATGTGCCGGCAAAAGCATCAGGTAAAACGACAGACTTATATCCCGTTTGGAAGAGCAACTTCCCCAACGAGAACGAGCCTTTGATATCGTTACTTTATTATAAGGCAAATCAAACAAGCTCGACCAGTACTGTACTAAAGGAGGCAAGTATTCTTCTGCTTTTTTCCTCATCGCCCGCATAACGGCATTTTTTACTAAAGTCTGAACTCTTTCTGTTGTAAAATCAGCATGAGCTGGACAGGCTATCACTACCGTTTCATCCCTCATACTGACTGTAAAATTTTTCAATGGAGAAGTTTCGAGTTTTAATCGAAAACATTCTGCTTCGATAGAAAAATTTAAATCGAAAGGTTTCGGCTTTACTTCTGAACAGACATTGCGCAAACGTTCACGGAAAGGAGCAATTGCTTCAAGCAATGCTGTTATACTCCGGTAAGGAGGAGTAGTAACATGCAAACCATCTTCTTTTACACGCATCGTTATATTACGGGCTGAACGGCGTACTACGAAATGTATCTTTCCAAAATCTTTATCTGAAATAATTTGTTTCTTACTTATCATACAGCAAACTTACGGAAAAAACTTCATTTTTTCATCTTCTATTTATATTCCGGCATATAAAGCCAAACGATTAGAAGGTCATACAAAATTAACTTTTTCCATGTAGATTTTCCGTGGCTTTCACATTTTCAACTCTACAGGTTCGAGGAAGAAATCCTCACTTTTTCAATATACAGAAAAGTAGGGGATCAATTACAATATTAATAATCAAGAATTTACGACGCAGAGCAAAAGTTTGGTACAGCCATTGTCTTTCTATTTACAGAAACAATTGTCAAACTTAAAAAATTACGATTATGAAAAAGATTTTTGTAGCAATAGCATTAATAGCAGGATTAGGCACATCATCAGTAGCATTTGCAAATGCAAAAACAACAAATGAAATCAGTATTCAACTGAATGTAGCCGATTACACTCCTATCGAAGTAAAAGACTTGCCTCAAGCTATACAAGACGCTCTGACCAAAAACTTTAGTGAATATACAGTAAAGAGTGCAGCTTATCAAGAAGACGAAGATGGCGTGAAGATTTATCAGGTGACAGTGGTAGATGAAGAAGGTACAGAAGCCAACATCTTTTTCACTGAAAAAGGAGAAATTATCGAATAAAAAAGCCCCGTTTCATACTTACTAACAGTAACACAAAAAGAGAAAAGGATTACTGCTCACGCGGTAATCCTTTTTATTGAGTTAGTAATTTCTAATTTGAGAGAATTGAAACTTCACAGCCTCATCAATGATTTTTCTTAAATAAGCACTAACTATTTATATAAAAGCAAATGAAAATGTCAACTTTATTGTTTTTTCAAAGCAGATTGTTCCGAAACTTTCATCGGTGATTTTACCGAATCGGCTTTATAAGCCACTTGCGGATCATGAGTATCGTTCTCGAACTGATCGTAAACATATACTACTCCTGCTTTATTCCCTACCATAGAGTGCTTCACGACTCCTCCTATAGAAAACAGCAAGGCCATTACAGCTGCCGCCTTGAACAAAGGCATAAAACGCGTATGTAAAGTAAGGCGTCTTGCCTTGACTACCGGTCGTTCTATTTCCGCCAGAATACGTGAATCAAAGTCATCGC
>BABD01000234.1_pt1 | contig 9630 bp, 7 predicted proteins | sample 270328 | NCBI WGS metagenome assembly BABD01 (sample SAMD00036533, study PRJNA27873) | human gut metagenome | isolation source: feces from healthy human sample In-D, Adult, Male | reverse complement strand
ATGCAATTATCCTACTGATAGCGGTAGGAGCCATCGTTATTGAAAGCTTTTACAAACTGAAACATCCGGAAGCGACATCAGGTGAAGCAATATCATGGACAGCCGGTATAGGTATTCTTGTGAACGGAATAACGGCATGGCTTTTAATGAAAAATCAGAAACACGATTTGAACGTGCGTGGTGCATTCCTGCATATGGTTATGGACACACTCGTTTCCGGAAGGTGTTGTCATATCGGGCATCATTATTATTTATACAGGTTTTACAATCATCGATACTATAATCAGCCTGATAATTGCCGTCATTATCTTACTCTCTACATGGAGGTTACTGAAGGAAAGTCTCTTTCTTTCATTGGATGCTGTTCCGGAAAACATTGACATTAAGACAATCGAACAAATCCTAACACAGGCTCCGGGCATAGAAGGATGGCATCACTTACATATATGGGCAGTCAGCACTACTGAAAATGCAGCAACTGTACACATCGTTATCAGTAATCTATTACAAATGGAAGAGATAAAATGGAATCTGAAAAACGAATTACGAAAAAAAGGTATTCAGCACACGACTATCGAATGTGAGACTCCCGACTCTTTATGTAAAGACAGAGATTGCTGCTGAATACTTCTTTCAGTTCACTAGTGTTTATATTAGGATACGCCATAAAGCACATATAAATTCTTTTACATATCAGGGACTGATTGACTACACTCATCAACAAACTAACCAAACACGCTCACAACACTACCAATCATAGGATCTTAATACAAAAAGCCCTATCAAACTCCATACGAGAGAATGATAGGGCAATTTTTTTATCAGCTATAATCAATCTGAATTTTCTGAGTATCTTTATATCCGTTGAAACTCCAACTATCAAAGATCTCAGAGAAAATCAGTTAAGCCTCTTTCTTTGTTGTTTTCTTAGCTGTCGATTTCTTTTCAGTACCTTCAGCTGTTTTCTTGGTAGTTGTTTTCTTGGCACCTTCCGCTTTCTTCAATGCTGCCTGAAGTTTATTTACTTCACTTGTCAACTGTACCAGTTCTTCTCCCTGATTCTTAATTGTTGTCAACAGTGAGCTTAATTCTTCATTATCCATATCTACAGGATAAAGAGCATTAACTCGTCCCAAGAAATCACCCAAGATATTCATATAGTTAGTAAAGGCATCATAAGGAGAATCGTAAATACCTCTGTTCAATCCTACACCTGTATCCTTGGTAGTCATGAAACGGAAGTTGTTACTAGCCTGCAAATAATACCAGTCTTGCTTGATGCGACGGTCATCACACAAATGAACACGTTCGGCTACACTATAAAGCTTGTTGAAAGCTTCACGCTGCATTACATTACCCAACCACGGGCTGATATCTCTTTCTTCGTCTGCCCATGACATCGGATAAGGTACATCTACCATATCCACTGATTTCAGCTTAGTAACGATTTCAGTCGGTGTAGAGAAAGTGATACCTCTTTGTTTTGCACATACCGGCAAAGCCTTCAGGAATTCCAAGATATTAGAAGACAATGGCTGTGCTATACCCAGTGCTGACAATTCCATGAAGATATTGATAACCTGTTCATTTTCTGGAAGAGAAGCAATCCAGTCAATATATTTATCAGCAAACAACGGATATTCACTCCATTCGCTGTTAGAAAAACGAAGGCTGATATCGTCTGACAACTTAAAGTCACGCATCAAAAGCTTCAGATTCGGATTTTCTGCGCAGTGGTACAAATAGTGAGCACTCTTCCAACCCAATACGTGTTTTGCACCTTCTACCAACATACCCTTGAAGCCCATGCTTGCAACAATGCCACCTATTTCATTATCGTAAATCAAGCTAGAGTTACGGAATACCTTTGGTTCCTGACCGAAATAGTCTTTTACCTTACGACGCATTTGTTCTACCTCCTCGCGGAAGCAATCTTCATTTGCCAATGATGAAAGTCCATGTGAATAAGGTTCACAGATAAACTCACAACATCCTGTAGCATTCAGTTCGTGTAACAGCTCAATTACAGCCGGTGCATGTATTTCCAACTGTTCCAATGCAACTCCGGAAATAGAAAGAGCAACCTTAAACATGCCTTCATTTTCCTTTGCCATTTCAATAAGAGTTTTCAGAACTGGAATATAAGAGCGTTCAGCCACTTCGTTAATGCCTTGTTCATTGGCATAATCATCATAATAATAGTGGTCTGTTCCTATTTCGAAGAAACGATAACGTTTCAAATGTATAATCTGGTGTATTTCAAAGTAAAGACAGATTGTTTTCATAACTAACTTAGCATTTATTATTTACCATAATTTTTTAAAACCTGATCGTACAATGCGCGTACTTTCAAACCAACTTTTTCCCATACGATACCATCCACTTCTTTCTTACCTTCATCGCGCAGATATTCATAAAGCGACTGGTTGGTACAAATAGAATGAATAGCATCTGCCATTGCGTGAATATCCCAATAATCGGTTTTTATACACTTATCGAGGATTTCGGCACATCCCGACTGTTTAGAGATGATAGTCGGAACACTACACTGCATTGCCTCAAGCGGAGAAATACCAAAAGGTTCTGATACAGAAGGCATGATATACACATCACTAGCTTTCAATACCTCATATACCTGTTTTCCTTTCATAAATCCCGGGAAATGGAAACGATCTGCGATACCACGTTCAGCAGCCAGACGAATCATTGCATTCATCATATCACCGCTTCCTGCCATCACGAAACGAATATTACGAGTACGTTTCAGTACCATAGCAGCAGCCTCAACGAAATATTCAGGTCCTTTCTGCATAGTGATACGTCCCAAGAATGTTACGATCTTTTCTTTCGGATTCTTACGCGGTACAATCTCCTGTATTTCTTTTGGCAACGGAGATACAGCATTATGCATAGTAAATACCTTACGCGGATCCTGATAATATTTATGAATAACCGTCTGACGGGTAAGTTCACTTACGCACATAATACAATCTGCATGGTCCATACCGTTCTTTTCGATTGAATATACGGTTGGGTTCACATTACCACGGCTACGGTCGAAATCAGTTGCATGCACATGAATAACCAACGGTTTTCCCGAAATCTGTTTTGCATGAATTCCGGCCGGATAAGTCAACCAGTCGTGTGAATGGATGATATCAAATTGCTGTTGACGTGCTACCACACCGGCAACAATAGAATAGTTATTAATTTCCTCATGCAAATTATCAGGATAACGTCCTGAGAATTCCATACAACCCAAATCGTTTGTATGCATATAATTGAAGTCAGCATAAATATGTTCACGCAAGTCATAATAAAGTTGCGGATCCATATAATGCCCTACACGACTATTTACATAATCCCACTGTACATCGCGCCATACAATAGGAACACTGTTCATTCCAATAATTTTCAGGAAACTTTGGTCTTCATCTCCCCACGGTTTCGGAATACAGAAAGTAATATCCATATCCGGCTGTTGCGACATACCTTTAGTCAAACCGTAACTGGCAGTACCTAAACCTCCTAAGATATGAGGAGGAAATTCCCAACCAAACATTAAAACCTTCATATGCTTTCCTCCTTTTTATTGATTATCATATTTTTCCAATAGATTTAAAGTTCTCAAAATTTGTGCAACGTTCATTGCAAACGAAACGGCTCCTCTACCTTTAAACGGTGGATTACCGTCAAACAATTCAGGTATAGCACCCAGACAGTGCAAACTCATTTCGTCTTCATAGCCAATCATCTGACGTTCAACGAATGAAATAGCACTACGCTTATACAAGCGCAAGTAAGCTTCCAGATAGAAGCCTTCCAGCCAAGGCCATGCTGTACCCTGATGATATGCATAATCACGCTGCAACTGAGGACCTACATAATTAGGATTATATCCTCCGCTCTTCGGGCTTAACGAACGTAATCCCTTCGGAGTAAGCAATTCTCTAGTTGCAATATCTACGATACCCTTCTTCTGTTTGGCATCCAGAGGAGAATAATCGAATGAGGCTGCAAAAATCATATTAGGACGAACACTCCAGTCGAGCATATCGCCATCTACATAATCAAGCAAATAACCATATTCGTTCAAGAATGTATCGACAAATGACTTGGCTGTCTTTTCGGCTATACCTGCCAGTCGAGAAGAAAGCTCTGATACACCTTCATTTTCGGCCAACAACTCTGATACATACATCAGTGCATTGTACCACAATGTATTAAACTCAACAATATAGCCCGAACGAGGAGTTACAGGACGACCGTTGACAGTTGCATTCATCCATGTCACCGCTTTATCTTTACCATTAGAGTAAACCAAGCCGTTGTCATGAAGTGCCAAATTAGGATGTTTACCATCAACAAGATATGTCATTATATCCTTCAACAGGTTTCCATACTTCTGATAAGCATCCTTTCTAGAAACAGCTTTACTAAACTGCTGAACAGTCCATATAGCCCACAAAAGCACATCAGGATGTTCCATTTCGTACACTTTCAAAGAAGTATCCTCTCCTTTCATGAAAGCATAGATAGCTTTTACCGCAGTATTCATTACCATATCGAACTTATCAAGTTCATTAATGGCAAGAGTCAATCCCGGCAAGGAGATAAACATATCACGTGCACGACATTTAAACCATGGGTAACCTGCCAAAATATAATATTCATCACCTTGCTTGTTCAAGAACTGATGGGCAGCGTTTACCAAACAGTTTTTAAAGCTATCACGAGGAGTACGTCTGTCTGCTTCCTGTGCAAACAGTTCGTTCAGTCTTTCCGGTTCAATTTCAGAGATACCACCTGAGAACACAATCGGCTCATCCTTGGTGATTTCCATTTCAAAATATCCAGGAACATACAAGTCTTCGTTAAAATCATACCCGCGTTCCTGCTCTTTTGTATATTCTATACCTCTGTACCAGTCGGGCTGGAAATGAAAATCATTATTTTTACTCATCTGCATGTATAAATCGGGATATCCCGGATACATGCAAGTTTTCAAACCATTTTTAACTTCATCGTAATGGCGGCTTGCCTGCGCATTCTCATGCGTATACTGGCGAACACTACGGAAAGCCAAATATGGACGCAGACGAAGAGTCGTTTTTGAATGAGCTTCCAGCAAGGTATAACGAATTAATATTCTGTTTTCATGGTGTACGAATAATTTTTCCTTTTTCAGGACTACACCCCCTACTCTATATATTGTAGTAGGAACCTTTTCACACTCAAATTCACGGATATACTTATGTCCACGAGGACTAAAATTATCCCCATGATATTTATGGAGCCCTAAATTAATTCAGCTCCGTGCTGTACGACTGTTTCATCCAATGAAGAAAGCAAAACATGGTTTTCATCATCCAGTTCTGGTACTGGAATGACCAACAAACCATGATATTTGCGAGTATTACAATCTACAATAGTAGAACAGTGGTACGCACCAGAACGATTTGTACGTAAATCTCACGCGTAAGAGATTCTTCCAAATTCGTCATTAGCGTTTTGTCGAATCGTAAATAACTCATAGCTGTTATATTAAGGTTATAATTAATAATTCTATAAAAAATGTTATTTTATTGCCTCCTCAAAAATAGTAATTAAATGAAATAAAGAAAAAAATAAACGGTTATTTTTTCTCTTTTGTGCAAAAGAAATTCCATTTGCAACTAATTGGAGTCAAAGTTGTTTCTAGCACATCTGATAAAAGTCTAAAAGAGAGGGGCTATCCGGTAAAATCCCGATAGCCCCTCTTCATTATTATATTCTTTTTAAAATTATTTTATCATGTCAAAGCCACAATATGGAACCAAAGCCTTCGGTATGCGAATACCTTCAGGAGTCTGATTATTTTCCAACAAAGCAGCAACTATACGCGGCAAAGCCAAAGCAGATCCGTTTAATGTATGACAAAGTTCAGTCTTCTTATCTGCATTGCGGTAACGACATTTCAAACGATTTGCCTGATAAGTATCGAAGTTAGAAACTGAGCTGACTTCCAACCAGCGCTTCTGAGCTTCAGAATAAACTTCAAAGTCGAAGCACAAAGCAGCTGTAAAGCTCATATCACCTCCACACAGACGAAGAATACGATAAGGCAATTCCAGCTTCTGCAACAAACCTTCTACATGATCCAACATTTCCTGATGAGATTGTTTAGAGTGTTCCGGTTTGTCAATGCGCACCAGCTCAACCTTAGAGAATTCATGCAAACGGTTCAAGCCACGTACATCTTTTCCATAAGAACCGGCTTCACGACGGAAACACTGGGTATAAGCACAGTTCTTAATAGGCAACTGTTTCTCATCCAAAATCACGTCGCGATAAATATTTGTTACAGGAACCTCTGCTGTAGGAATCAAATACAAATCATCCAGATTGCAGTGATACATCTGGCCTTCCTTATCAGGCAACTGTCCGGTGCCATAACCAGAAGCAGCATTTACTACTGTAGGCGGCATGATTTCTTCATATCCGGCAGCACGCGCTTCATCAAGGAAGAAGTTAATCAAAGCACGCTGCAAACGAGCTCCCTGTCCTTTATAAACCGGGAATCCAGCACCTGTAATCTTTACACCCAGGTCAAAATCTATTAAATCATATTTCTTTGCCAGTTCCCAGTGAGGCAGTGCATCTTTAGGAAGCTCTGTTTCCATTCCTCCCATCTTCACAACTTCATTGTCTTCAGCACCAACGCCTTCAGGCACTTCATCGTAAGGAACATTAGGAATAGTATACAACAGGTTCTGCATATCTTCAGCAGCCTGATCCATCTCAGCCTGCAAACTCTTGCTCACTTCCTTTATTTCTGCTACACGAGCTTTAGCTGTTTCAGCTTCTTCTTTCTTGCCTTCTTTCATCAGTAAACCGATATTCTTCGATATTGAATTTACTTCAGCAAGATTTCTATCTAATTGATTTTGCGCATTACGTCTTTTGTCATTCAATTCAATCACTTGCGCAATGGTTTCTTTTGCATTGGCAAAGTGTTTCTTTTCCAATCCGCGAATTACCTTATCGGTATCTTCTGTAATTTGTTTAATAGTAAGCATATCTTTTTTACTTTTTGAACTCTATTTTTTGGTTGTGCAAAGATATAGTTTTTTATCGGAAAACATGCAACATACATTCCGATATAAATTTTACATTATCGGCAAGCCTGACGAATACGTACCAATTTCACCAATAAATCTTCCAGCAAATCGAGCATCAACATATTTGCTCCATCACTTTTCGCAACCGAAGGATCTTCGTGTGTTTCCATAAACAAGCCATCTACTCCTACAGCGACACCCGCTTTTGCGACTGTTTCTATCAGCTGAGGCATTCCTCCTGTTACTCCGGAAGTCTGGTTTGGCTGCTGCAATGAATGAGTGACATCCAATATTACAGGATGTCCGAATGTTTGCATTTCCGGTATTCCGCGATAATCGACCACCAAATCCTGATAACCGAAAGTTGTTCCGCGTTCAGTCAGCATCACCTCATTGTTTCCCGCCTCTACCACTTTATCGGCTGCAAATCGCATGGCCCCGGGAGAAAGGAACTGTCCTTTCTTGATATTTACAATCTTTCCGGTTTTTGCGGCAGCAACAAGCAAATCTGTCTGACGACACAAAAAGGCCGGAATCTGCAACACATCAACATATTCGGCAGCCATAGCCGCTTCATCTGCTGCATGTATATCTGTTACCACCGGGACATCGAATGTATCACGCACCTTGGCAAGAATCTTCAAAGCCTTTTCATCGCCGATTCCCATAAACGAATCCAAGCGTGAGCGGTTAGCTTTACGGTACGATCCTTTAAATATATAAGGTATACCCAGCTTATCGGTTATCTTCACCACACGTTCTGCAATACGCAAAGCCATGTCTTCTCCTTCTATCACACAAGGTCCTGCCAGCAAAAAGAAATTATCGCTTTTCTTTAAATCAGAAATAGTATGTATCATAAATCTTTAAATCAGTTTGGTATTATTAATGTCAGTGCTTCGGGAGCAATGGTTATCTCAATCGGGAAATGACGGTCGAACCAGATACGTCCGTCAAGGCTGATTTCAGCATTCTGGGCACGCAATATCTTTACTTTACGGGTTCGGTACGGTTTTACGATCTTATGATTAAGCAAACGTCCCTGCTGCATCATCCACAGACCAGAAATCAGCTGACGAAGTTCCGGACGATAAACCAGTGATACATCAAGCCAGCCGTTATATGGTACAGCGCTAGGTGTCAGTCCGTAACCACGTCCACTTCCGATAGCTACTGCCATCAAACGTCCCCGTATATGTTCATCGTTTACTTTCAGGTGCATACGATACAACTTACGTTCGAAAGCAACAAGGAACAGTGAAGCAAGATACGAAAAGAGAGGTATTCCCCAAAAACGACGTGTTTCGTTAGTAATAAGTACAATACGTGCCCCCAACCCGATATAAACAGCATTCAGGAAATGCCGTATCTGATGCTTTTCTCCATCAAAATAACTGAACACTCCCACATCAACCTTTCTAAGACGGCGGTTTATCAGTACATCTACCGCTCCTTTATAATCATCAGAATCAAGTCCCCAATATTTTGCAAAATCGTTTCCGATACCATTCGGAATAATTCCAAACGCAATATCGTGCTTATCGGGAACATCCGAAAGCATAATGCCGTTTACAGCATCGTTTATGGCTCCGTCACCACCCACGATGACAATCGTGCGATAGCCATTGTTTGCCAATGTACGGGATAATCTCTCAACCGAACCGAATCCCTCCGACTGCACGTAATCGAACAAGACTCCGCGACTTTCCATATAACCGCGAATCTCCTTCCAGCGTTTCTGCGCTTTCCGGCTTCCAGCTTTTGGGTTATATATCACTCCCCAACGAGTAGGTTCCACTGCCATTTTCTTATTCTTTATTGAGTAATCCGATTATTTCATTTACTTTTTCCTCCATCGGGCGGGTTGCATCTATCCAATGTATGGTAAAGCCACGCCGTTCCATGCCTCTGAACCATGTCATTTGCCGTTTGGCAAACTGATGAATGGCTATTTCCAGTTGATGATACATTTCATCAAACGTCAGTTGTCCGGTAACGTACAGCGTAAGGTATTTATATTCCAACCCATAATATATCAGATCGTCCGGACAAATTCCCCCGTCTATCAAAGCACGCACCTCGTCAACCATACCTTCATCCAGACGCTGCTTCAACCTTCTGGAGATTTTTTCTCTTCTCAACTCACGGTCTATATCCACACCGATTATCAGGCTGTGAATTTCAGGAAACTTACGCGCCTCTACCGGCTGATGCAAATAATATTCTTCTATTTCGATAGCACGGATAGCCCGTTTGGCTGTATCTACATCGGTTGAATTATGCAGTTTCTTATAAGAAGACAAGATGGCAGTAAGTTCTTCGAGTGATTTATCGGCCAGTCTGGCTCTCAATTCCGGATTTTCGGGTACAGGCAAAAGCTTGTAACCTTTCAGGACCGATTCCAGATACATACCCGTTCCCCCACATAATATCGGAAGGATATTACGCGAGCGAATATCATCGTACGCTTTCAGACAATCGCGTTGAAGCTCGAATACTTTATATTTATATCCCGGTTCTGCAATGTCTA
>BABD01000166.1_pt1 | contig 9909 bp, 8 predicted proteins | sample 270328 | NCBI WGS metagenome assembly BABD01 (sample SAMD00036533, study PRJNA27873) | human gut metagenome | isolation source: feces from healthy human sample In-D, Adult, Male | reverse complement strand
ATCTTCCCGGGTGATTCGTCGGAATCATCAGACGACGATCATGAAAATATTCATGCTCATCTACTTCTTCTATTACAACAATACGACCATCGGCAGGGGCTACGACAATTTTTTCTGTTTCACCATCGAACAGACGGATAGGGCAACGGAAAAAATTTACCATCAGCAAGTAAAGAATGATGCTGGCAAAAGCTATGATGTAGAAAGGCATTTTGCACTCTAATCCCCAATACAATGCTGCGTTGACAATAAGCAATAAAAGTGCGCTGGTGATTAGAATGTGAGTACCTTCCCGGTGTAATCTTATTTTCTTTATCTTTTTTATTTTGTTCAATCGGGTCATAACAAAGTTTATTTATCGTGCAAAAATATATTTAATTTAAAAACCTGCCAAATAAACAACCGTTAGAATTGTCCTTTATGCCTTTTTTTTACTAAAAAGTATTCATTCGTTACAAGTTTTATCGTTTGTAGTTGGTTGTTCTCCGAAAGCTCGGTATCTTTGAACTCTGTTTTTAATAATGAAAATATGCAAGATTTTGTTCATTTGCACGTCCATACTCAATATTCTATTCTCGATGGTCAGGCATCAATTCCCCGTTTAGTAGATAAAGCCATATCCAACGGCATGCGAGGCATTGCTGTTACCGATCATGGTGATATGTTCGGTATAAAGGAATTCTTCAATTATGTAAATAAGAAGAATGGCGGGACCAACGGTGAAATAAAGGATTTGAAGAAAAAGATAGCTGCACTGGAAAGTGGAAAAGCTGAGTCGGAGAATCCGGAAGCCGACCTTGCTGCTTGCCGTGAACAGTTGGAAGCTGCCAAGAAGAAGCTCTTCAAGCCGATTATCGGTTGTGAAATGTATGTCGCACGCCGTCGTCTGACTGATAAGGAAGGAAAGGCTGACCAGAGTGGATACCACCTGGTGGTACTTGCTAAAAACCTGAAGGGTTATCACAACCTTATCAAACTGGTATCGAAAGCATGGACCGAGGGATTCTATATGCGTCCGCGTACCGACCGTGTGGAACTGGAAAAATATCACGAAGGACTGATTGTCTGTTCGGCATGTTTGGGTGGAGAGATTCCACGCCGCATTACGGCAGGTCAGTTTGCAGAGGCAGAAGAAGCTATCCAGTGGTATAAGAATCTGTTTGGCAATGATTTTTATCTTGAACTTCAGCGTCACAAGGCTACAGTGCCTCGTGCAAATCATGAAACTTACAAGCTTCAGGAAGTTGTAAATCAGAAACTGGTAGAGTATTCAAAAAAATATAATATTAAACTGGTGTGTACAAACGATGTACACTTTGTCGATGAAGAAAATGCTGAAGCACACGACCGTCTGATCTGTTTGAGTACGGGTAAGGATCTGGATGATCCTAACCGTATGCTTTATACCAAACAGGAGTGGATGAAAACCCGTGAAGAAATGAACGAAGTGTTTGCCGATGTGCCCGAAGCACTGGCGAATACTTGCGATATATGCGATCAGGTAGAGTTTTATTCGATCGATCATGCGCCTATCATGCCTACTTTTGCCATTCCCGAAGACTTCGGAACAGAAGAGGAATATCGTAAGAAATTCACCGAAAAAGATTTGTTCGATGAATTTACCCAAGATGAAAATGGCAATGTGGTCATGGATGAAGCTTCGGCAAAGGCTAAGATTGAGCGACTGGGAGGTTACGAAAAGCTGTATCGTATCAAGCTGGAAGCCGATTATCTGGCAAAGCTGGCATACGATGGAGCACGCCGCCGTTATGGTGAGCATCTGGAAGATGAAGTAAAAGAACGTATCAAGTTTGAACTTCATATCATGAAAACCATGGGTTTCCCGGGTTACTTCCTTATTGTGCAGGACTTTATTTCTGCTGCCCGCAATCAACTTGATGTCTCTGTCGGTCCGGGACGTGGATCAGCAGCCGGTTCGGCTGTAGCCTACTGTCTGGGTATTACGCAGATCGACCCTATCAAATACGATTTGCTGTTCGAGCGTTTCCTGAACCCTGACCGTATTTCTTTGCCTGATATCGATGTCGACTTCGATGATGACGGACGAGGACGCGTGTTGAACTGGGTAACCGAGAAGTACGGACAGGAAAAGGTTGCTCATATTATTACATACGGTACGATGGCTACCAAGCTTGCCATTAAGGATGTAGCACGTGTACAGAAACTTCCTCTTTCGGAGTCCGACCGTTTGTGTAAGCTTGTACCCGATAAGATTCCTGATAAGAAACTTAACTTGCCCAATGCAATAGCCTATGTGCCCGAGCTTCAGGCAGCCGAAGTATCGTCGGATCCTGTGCTTCGTGATACCATCAAGTACGCCAAGATGCTGGAAGGAAACGTCCGCAATACGGGTGTACATGCCTGTGGTACGATTATCTGCCGTGACGATATTACCGACTGGGTTCCTGTCAGCACGGCCGACGATAAAGAAACCGGCGAGAAGATGCTCGTTACCCAGTATGAAGGTTCGGTTATTGAAGATACGGGACTGATCAAGATGGACTTCCTGGGGTTGAAGACACTCTCCATCATCAAGGAAGCTCTCGAAAATATTAAGCAGAGTAAAGGAATCATCCTGAATATAGACGAGATACCTATCGACGACCCTGCTACTTACCGCCTTTATAGTGAGGGTAGAACCATCGGTACGTTCCAGTTCGAATCGGCTGGTATGCAGAAATATCTTCGTGAACTTCAACCGACTACATTCGAGGATTTGATTGCCATGAATGCCCTTTACCGTCCGGGACCGATGGATTATATCCCCGACTTTATCGACCGTAAGCAAGGACGTAAGCCTATCGAATACGATATTCCCGTCATGGAGAAGTATCTGAAAGATACATACGGTATTACTGTTTACCAGGAGCAGGTGATGTTGCTGTCGCGTCTGCTTGCCGACTTTACCCGTGGTGAATCGGATGCCTTGCGTAAGGCGATGGGTAAAAAGTTGCGCGACAAGCTGGATCATATGAAGCCTAAGTTTATCGAGGGAGGTAAGAAAAACGGTCATGATCCGAAGATTCTGGAAAAGATCTGGGCAGACTGGGAAAAATTTGCTTCCTACGCCTTCAATAAGTCGCATGCTACCTGCTATTCGTGGGTTGCCTATCAGACTGCTTACCTGAAAGCCAACTATCCGTCGGAATATATGGCGGCTACTATGAGCCGTAACATTTCGAACATTACCGAAATTACCAAGCTGATGGACGAAAGTAAGGCTACTGGGGTGAATGTACTAGGTCCTGATGTAAACGAAAGTAGTCTGAAATTCTCTGTAAACCGTCATGGAGATATCCGTTTTGGACTGGGAGCTATCAAGGGAGTGGGAGAATCTGCCGTACAAAGCATCCTGACCGAACGACAGAAAAACGGACCGTTTAAAGATATCTTCGACTTTGTGCAGCGTGTGAATCTTTCGGCATGTAACCGTAAGAATATCGAAAATCTGGCTTTGGCCGGAGCATTCGATAGCTTCCCGAACATTCATCGCGAAGACTTCTTTGTAAAGAATGCCAAAGACGAAACATTTGTCGAAGTACTGGTGCGTTATGGAAACAAATATCAGATGGATAAGGCAGCTGTCGCCAATTCGTTGTTTGGTGGTGAGCATGAGGTGGAAATAGCTACTCCCGAAATTGTCCGTGCACCGGCATGGAGCGATCTGGAACGTTTAAACAAAGAGCGTGAATTAGTAGGTATTTATCTGTCTGCACATCCGCTGGATGAGTTTTCTGTTATACTTGAAAATGTATGCAATACCCACATGGCACAACTGTCTGATCTGACTCCGTTGCAGAATCATGACCTGACACTGGGAGGTATCGTAACCGGTGTACGCGAAGGATATACCAAAACAGGAAAACCTTTTGGCGTGGCAAAAGTGGAAGACTATTCCGGTACGGCCGAATTTGCATTTTTTGGCAATGAATGGGTAGAAAAGAAAAACTTTTTTGCCGAAGGAATGTTTTTATTTATGCACGGTAAGTGTCAGCCTCGCCAGTGGAAGCAGGAGGAATGGGAAGTGAAGATCAATAACATCGAACTGCTGTCGGAAGTAAAAGACCGGCTGATAGAAAAGCTGACGGTTACAGCTCCTCTGTCTGCTGTCAACGACGAGATGATTATGGAACTGAGTTCGTTGGTAAAAGAAAATCCCGGGAATGCCGAACTGTACTTCTATATCCGAGATGAAGACGGACAGATGTATGTCAATCTGATGTCACGTACAATGAAAATATCAGTACGAAAAGACATTGTAAATTATTTAAAAAGTCAGCCATTGTTGGACTATAAAATAAATTAGTATATATTTGCGTATATAATTGAATAACCTAAACAACTAGAATTATGGCATTGAACATTAAAGATGACAATTTTGAAGCTATTGTAGCAGAAGGAAAACCTGTAGTATTGGATTTCTGGGCTACTTGGTGTGGACCTTGTAAGCAGATTGCTCCTTACATCGAAGAATTGGCAGAAGAGTATAAAGATACTGTAAACATCGGTAAATGTGATGTAGACGATAACGCTGATCTTCCTGCACAGTTTGGTGTACGTAATATTCCTACCGTATTGTTCATCAAGAACGGTGAAGTGGTAGACAAACAGGTTGGTGCTACTACAAAGGCTGCTTTGAAAGAAAAAGTTGAAGCTTTATTGAAATAAAATAACTTAAAACGCGCTAAGACTATGGGAATGGAAGACGATTTCTTGTTGGAAGATGAGGACGATGAAAAGACCATCGAGTTTATTAAGAACTATTTGCCTCAGGATTTGAAAGAGAAGTTTACAGACGACGATTTGTATTACATTCTCGACTTGATAGTAGACTATTATACAACCAGCGGATGTCTGGACGCTCAACCTGACGAAGAAGGTTACATCAACATCGACCAGGATGAAATTGTAAACTACATAGTCAAAGAGGCTGCAAAAGACGGTATGGGACCTTTCGAACCCGACGATGTGTTCTTTGTAGTTCAGGGCGAAATGGAATACGGAAATTCATTGGGACAAGTCGATTGATTTGTCAGCAAGAAATAGGGAAAAAGAGGCTTTCTTCAAAAATGAGGAAGCCTCTTTTTTTGATGTTTTTTTTAAGAATTTTATATTTGTGTTATGCAGTTTTCTTGTGTAATAAGCTACTGCAAACTTATTTTACAGGAGTGAGGGTAAAACAGTCTAAATCGGGAGACCAGCTGAATCGGCTTCCTATTCTTATCACATTATATCCTTTTTGCAAATTTACGGTGAATGTCGTTTGAGCGACACCTTTAGAACGGTCTGTTTCCAGTTTGTCGGCCACTGTCATGTTTCCGTTGACGGTAACTTCCAGGCGGCGGTCACTTATTTCACGTTCTTTCTTTTCGGCAGGTATGTATTGAACTGTCATCTGGTACGTACCACCTTGTTCACTGAAAACTTCATTCCATTGTGCGTAGTTATCTTTATGTCCGCCAAGATTGGTTATTGTCATGCCTCCGGATGCTGTTTCGAAAGGCATGAAGGCTATTCCCCGTTTACGTTTTGCCAAGTCGTCAAACTGATTCAGATAAGCCTGTTCTGCCTCGTAGCGGATAGGTTCCATACGTCTTTCACCTTCTACTCTCAGAATTTTGGTTCCGTGAGGGAGTACGTCAAACTGTATGAAGTCTGTTACCGAACGTTCATCTTTTTGTTTTACAAGGTCGCGTATACGTGTTGTACCTTCCAGTTCGAGTATTGATAAGGGAACCCGGAAGGAACAGATTTCTTCGGTCGGGTTATATAGAGCTACTGCCCGTATTGTTCCTCTTTTTTCTTCGATGTCTTTTACCAGTACATATCCTCCATGCTCGTGTTGCACTACATACGCCTGAAGTCCCAGCGGATCTTGGTTCAGTGCGATGAGTTCCTTATTTTTCAGCAGTTGCAGTGAAGATGCCGGGATGGCAGTCAGATCGCAGCCGATCAGCAGTGGTGAACTCATTATGCACCACATGCCAAAGTGAGTTTCCTCCTCTTCCGGCTTTAATCCTCGTCCTATTTCCAGCATGTCCATATCATTGTAATGTCCGTTACCGGCAAAGGCTGAGAGATACAGATTTTTGTCGATTATATATTTGACAGATTCCCACGACGGATTGATATCTCCGCTGATTCTCCAGGAACGTGCCAGACTGCTTACCCATGTACCCGGATAAGCCCATCGGCAGATATTCAGAGAAATATTTCGTGGACAAACTTCGCGGATGGCATTGACAATTTCCGTATATCTTTCTTGTTCTTCAAGGTCGAGCTGCTGTCCGGCTCCGCAGTAGTCAATCTTGATAAAATCGAATCCCCATTCGTTGAAGAAAAGGTTGGCATCCTGATGTTCAAATCCATAAAGACCAACGCCTACTCCGTTTTTATCTCCATCCCAAAGCGAACCGCATGTGTTGGCTCCCGCTTCCGAATAAATACCTGCTTTCAGTCCCAGCGAATGGATATAGTCGGCTATTCCTTTCATCCCGTTGGGAAAACGTTGCGGGTGAGTGTGCAGAATACCTTTCTCATCGCGGAATCCGAAGAATCCGTCATCGATGTTTATGAAATGATAGCCAACCTTGTCAAGTCCTTGTGAAATCATGGCATCTGCCTGTTTCTTGATCAGTTCTTCGTTGATATTGACGCGGTAAGTGTTCCATGAACTCCATCCCATTATAGGTGGTTCTACGTAATTGACTTGTGCATAGCCTCCCAGTGCAATGATTCCGAGTAAGCTTGCTGTGAAGCATTTTTTGAGGTTGGTGTTTTTCATAGATTAGTTGTTGCTTAGATGCATCCCTGAATGGAAAGGAAGAAGAATACTCCCGTAGCTATCATCAGCAGACCGATGGCGGCATAAAACAGACGTGCACGGTTTCTGCCGGCATTGGCTACGATGAACTGTGTGTTATGGGCCGTAAAAAGCCAGTCCCAGTTGAATAGGGCAGCCAGCAACGCCAGCAGCCCCACCAGGACAAATATGCCTTGTATGATATAGTGTGTCACCATAATGCATTATTCTTCGGCATCGAAGCGGACGGTACGAGTGCCGTCTTCGTTTTCTTCGATATATACCTTTACTGCATTGCCCGGAAGCAAGTCTTCTATCAGTTCAGGCCATTCGATAAAGCACAGAGCTCCACTGTAAAAATAATCTTCATACCCCATGTCGTATACTTCTTCCAGTTTTTTGATACGGTAGAAGTCGAAATGATAAATCAGTTCTCCAGTAGTTTCCGAACGATACTCATTTACGATAGCGAATGTAGGTGAGTTGATAACATCTGTTACTCCCAGTTCTTCGCATACAGCTTTGGTAAAAGTAGTCTTTCCTGCTCCCATTTTGCCGTAGAAGGCAAATACTGTGTTATCGCCCATGGCTGCAATAAACTCTTTGGCAGCTTCGTGGATATGATCGAGTGAAGTAATTTTTATTTCCATAAGTATCTGTTTTTATTGTTCTTGCAAAAGTAAGTAAAAATCGCGAATATTTATTCCTGTTTACGGAACTGCCGGCAGATTTTTGCTGCGACATATATTAGTATGGATATAAAGATGATGGCTGCTCCTGAAGGAATCTGATATTTGTATGAGAACAGCAGTCCGCCCAGACAACTGATATAGCCGATGCTGATAGACAGCCAGATGATATTCTTGAAACGGCTGGTAAACAAGTTTGCTGTCATCTGTGGGAGGGTGAGTAGCGAGATGGCAAGCACGATGCCTACCATGCGCAGGCATGATACGATAGTCAGAGCGATAAACATCATCAGCAGATACTCGAAAGTGGCTACGGGAAGATGTTGTGAACGCGCGAACTCACGGTCGAAAGCGATAGCTACGATTGGGCGTAGAAACAGTGAAAAGAATATGATAAGCACTATACTCAGTATACCAAGCAGCAGTATGTCACTTTGTGTGATGGTAAGTATATTTCCGAAAAGAAATGAAGAAAGGTCGGGAGTGAATCCCGGAGCAAGGAAACTGAAAATGATTCCGATAGCCATTCCGAATGTCCAGAATACAGCAATGGCAGAATCTTCACGCATATCACTCCGCTTGCTGAGCCATTCTACTCCGAAAGCTGACAGCACCGAAAAGATGGCTGCCGTGAGTAGGGGAGAAATACCTGTATAGAGTCCGATTCCGATACCTCCGAAAGAAGCATGTGTGATTCCTCCGCTGATAAAAACAAGCCGACGGGTAACAATGTAGGTTCCGATAATTCCGCAGGCGATGCTGGCAAACAGACTACCCAGCAGGGCATGTTGGAAAAAAGTATATTGTAACAGTTCTAATATATCCATGATAGTTGTATTCGGTAATGAGACAGAGCGGCAGGAAGATTAATGAAATCTTCGTTCTCCTACGATAAGGAAAAGTTCATCTTTCAGTTCGTCGGGCAATTCAATGCCGCGAAGTTGCAGACTCCGGCTCCATCCTGCCACATCCACTTCCTGCATGGAGTACAGAATGTCGCGGAACTCTTCGATTTCCTCTTCCGAATATCCGTCAGAAGGACGTCCCTTGAAGCGATCCAGTTCTTCGTCGTCATAATATTCTATTTGCTTGCTTACAGCTGCCAGCAGACTTTCTTTTTCACAAATCTGATGCTGACCGCAGCATTCACTGTCTACGGTTACTACAGGAGGAGCTTCTTCCAGCTCTCCACGATCGATTTTCTTTTGTATGTTCCGGTTATAGAAATATCCGGCTACCAGTCCGAATAATGCTACTCCTATCAGTATGACAATAAGTATCCACATGATGATTTATTCCTCCGTGATGTTGAATCCCGCATGTATCAGGTTTTCCCAGTAATGCGGATATGATTTGGTAACTACTTGCGGATGATTGATGTATATATCTCCCAATCGGATGCAGGCGGGAGCAAAAGCCATAGCCATACGATGGTCTTCGTAAGTGTCTATGCAGGGTCTGGTGTCAGGAGTGCAACGTTCACCGTTCCACGACAGTACGGAACCTTCGCTTTCTGTAATGAGGTATCCCAGCTTTTTCATTTCGGCTATTAAAGCGGCTATGCGGTCGGTTTCTTTAATTTTCAGGCTCTGAAGTCCGGAGAAACGGAAAGGAATACCCATTACGGCACAAGTCACTACAAATGTCTGGGCTAAGTCAGGCTGATTAACGAAATCGTATTCCATGCGTGCAGTGATTTTTCCTGTTTTTCGAAGAGTCACTTCACGTTCCCCATAAACTGTTTCTACCCCCAGCTGTTCGAATAACCGTGCTACTTCCGAGTCACCTTGCGGGCTTTCGCGGAATAATCCCGGCAGACAGACTGTTGCCTGTTCCGATAATGCGCAGATTTCATACCAGTACGAAGCTGCGCTCCAGTCGCTCTCTACATAATAGGGAACAGCTTGATAAGGTTGAGGCTTTACTTCCAGTTGGTTTTCACTGATCCAGGCTACACTGGCTCCAAAGTCGCGCATCAGTTTCAGCGTAAGGTCGATATATGGGCGAGATACAATTTCTCCCGTCAGTGTAAGCTTTAGTCCGTTAGTCATTGCCGGACCTATCATCAGCAAGGCGGAGATATATTGTGAACTTACATTTCCTGGCGAAGTCACTTCACTGTTTACCAGCTTGCGTCCTACAATGCGCGACCGACGAAAACCTTCATTGCCTGCATATTCTACGTCAGCTCCCAGTGCACGGAGAGCTTTGACCAGTATGCTGATAGGGCGCTGCTGCATACACTGTGCTCCGGATAAGACGTGTGTGCCTTCACCTACTGAAATATAAGCCGTCATGCAACGCATGACCGTACCGGCCGCCATAATGTCGATGATCGATAGCATGCGTTGCAGAGCCAGTATCATCACTCGTGAGCCTGCGCAGTCTGGACAGGTT
>BABD01000229.1_pt1 | contig 10001 bp, 8 predicted proteins | sample 270328 | NCBI WGS metagenome assembly BABD01 (sample SAMD00036533, study PRJNA27873) | human gut metagenome | isolation source: feces from healthy human sample In-D, Adult, Male | reverse complement strand
AGCAGACTCCCGGGTGAATCGTCAAAGCATTACCCATGTCCGCTTACGGTAGATCATGGGGTATTATTGAATTTATTTAATAGTATCAAAGGTGATATCGCTCAGCGTGGAATGATAGAAGATGGTACTGCTATCGGTATGGGACTTGCCAATGCAATTAGCCGACTGAAAGACAGTAAGGCTAAATCGAAAGTCATCATTTTGCTGACAGATGGTAGTAATAACCGCGGAGATATTTCTCCACTGACTGCGGCTGAAATAGCTAAACAGTTTGGTATCCGTGTTTATACTATCGGAGTGGGTACGAACGGAACAGCTCCTTATCCAATGCAGACCTATGCAGGAGTTCAGTATGTCAATGTTCCAGTAGAGATTGACGAACAAACACTGACCCAAATTGCCGGAACAACAAACGGAAATTATTTCCGTGCTACCAGCAATTCAAAACTGGAGGAAGTCTACAGAGAAATAGATAAGCTGGAAAAAACAAAACTGAACGTCAAAGAATTCAGTAAGCGGGAAGAAGCTTATGCTACTTTTGCTTTGATTGCTTTCTTCTGTATTTTATTGGAAATTTTGCTGCGTAATACAGTATTAAAGAAAATACCTTAAATTCCAGAATAATTATGTTTCGATTTGGAGAACCTGTTTATTTATATCTACTTTTCATATTGCCGATATTGGTAGGGCTATATCTCTATTCCAATTATCGCCGACGTAAAAAGATTGCCCAATATGGTGATCCGGAGTTGTTGGCGCATCTTATGCCTGATGTATCGAAATACCGTCCGGATGTAAAGTTCTGGCTTGTTTTTGCTGCACTGGCTATGGTTATTTTTATGCTGGCCCGTCCTCAGTTCGGATCAAAAATGGAAACTGTAAAACGTCAGGGAGTTGAAACTGTTGTAGCACTCGATATATCCAATTCTATGCTGGCTCAGGATGTTACTCCCAGCCGTCTGGAAAAATCGAAGAAATTAATTTCCCGTTTGGTGGAAACTTTCAATAATGATAAAGTTGCCATGATTGTGTTTGCGGGAGAGGCTTTTACCCAGTTGCCTATCACAAGCGATTATATTTCTGCCAAAATGTTTTTGGAAACCATTAATCCTTCGCTTATCTCAACACAAGGAACTGATATCGCCGGAGCCATTAATCTGGCTATGAAAAGTTTTACTCCAAATGAAGGAGTCGGTCGTGCCATTGTACTTATAACTGATGGAGAAAACCATGAAGGTGGAGCTGTCGAAGCAGCGCAGGAAGCAGCCAAGAAAGGTGTTCGCGTATTTGTGTTGGGAGTTGGTTCTCCTGATGGAGCGCCCATTCCGGCAGAAGGAACGAATGAGTTCCGTAGAGATAAGGATGGCAATGTTATTGTAACCCGCTTGAATGAACAGATGTGTCAGGAGATAGCAAAAGCAGGTAATGGCATCTATGTTCGGGTAGATAATACAAATAATGCAGAACGGGCATTGAATGCAGAAATAAGCAAATTGGCTAAGGCTGATGTGGAGACTCAGGTCTTTACAGAGTTTGATGAGCAGTTCCAGGTATTGGCATGGCTCGCCTTGATTTTGCTTGCAGCAGATTTAATGTTGTTGGAGCGTAAGAATCCACTATTCAAGAATATAAAACTCTTTAAACAGAATTGGTTTTATGTTGCGGAAAAAATATATGATGCTGGGACTCATGTTTGTTTCTGTTGCAGTTTACGGACAGAAAACAGAACGTGACTATTTGCGCAGTGGAAATAAGCTATATAAAGACAGCACTTTTGTAAAAGCGGAAGTCGATTATCGTAAAGCACTGGAGCTTGAACCGAAGTCTACGGATGCGATGTACAATCTGGGAAATGCTCTCTTGATGCAGCAGAAGGCAAAGGAAGCTATGGAACAGTTTGAAGCAGCATCGCGTGTAGAGAAAGACAAGGCTAAACTGGCTCAGATTTATCATAATATGGGAGTGATTCTGCAATCTTCGAAGCAGTTGCCTCAATGTATCGAAGCATATAAACAGGCTCTGAGGAATAATCCGAAAGATGATGAAACCCGATATAATCTGGCACTTGCTCAAAAGCAGCTGAAAGACCAGCAACAGCAGCAAGATCAGAATCAGGATCAGAAGCAAGATCAGAAAAAAGACGAACAACAACAGAATAAAGACCAGCAGGAACAAGATAAGAAAGACCAACAGCAGAACAACCAGCAACAGCAGCAGAATGAAAACCAAATGTCGAAAGAAAATGCGGAACAACTGTTGAAAGCTGCCATGCAGGACGAAAAGAATGTACAGGACAAGGTGAAGAAAGCTGTTCAGGTTCAAGGACGTAAATTGGAAAAAGACTGGTAATTTTAGGTGAATAATTATATAAACGAAATAAGGAAATGATGAGGAAATTTACTTTCTTTCTACTGTTGATTCTTACTACAGTATATGCATGGGCAGACAAAAAAGCGACTTTGACGGCTGAAGCTCCCGATGTGGTAGTAAGCGGGGATCAATTTCGCTTGACATTTACAGTCAACACACAAAAAGTGAAGGATTTTCGTGCTCCTTCTATAACAAAAGGATTTGATGTGCTGATGGGGCCGAGCCGTTCTCAGCAGAGTAGTACGCAAATTATTAATGGCAAGGTATCTTCAAGCAGTTCTATTACGTATACTTACATATTGATGGCAGGTGATGCGGGAACTTACACGATACCGGCAGCCAGTATCGAAGCTGAAGGTGAGAAGATATTTTCTAATGCCATAACTATAAAGGTTCTTCCTCCCGATCAGTCGGCTGGAAATGCTAAAAGCAGCCAGGGAAGTTCTTCTCAGAGTGCAAGTCAAGTTGCGAGCGGACGTATAACTAACAATGATTTGTTTATTACAGCAACTGCCAGCAAGACCACTGTACACGAACAGGAAGCTATCTTGCTGACTTATAAAGTATATACGCTTGTAAATCTTCGTCAGCTGTTTGGTAAAATGCCGGACTTGAAAGGGTTCCATACGCAAGAAATAGAATTGCCTCAGCAAAAGACTTTCTCATTGGAACACTATAAAGGACGTAACTATAACACGACAGTCTGGAGTCAGTATATATTGTTCCCACAGCAGACAGGTAAGCTGGAGATACCTTCAATAACTTTCGAAGGAGTTGTAGCTGTACAGACAATTTCAGATGATCCGTTTGATGCTTTCTTCAACGGAGGTGGTTATCGGGAAGTGAAGAAGAAAATTGTAACTCCTAAACTGACTATAAACGTGCAGCCTCTTCCGGCAAAGCCTGAAAACTTCTCAGGAGGTGTAGGTGAATTTACTCTTTCATCTTCTATCAATGCAAAAGATGTAAAGACGAATGATGCTGTTACTATTAAACTGACTATCAACGGATCTGGAAATATGAAACTGATAAGCACTCCGGAAGTGAAATTCCCTGAAGACTTTGAAGTTTACGATCCTAAGGTAACAAATAATTTCGATGTATCACGAAGCGGGCTTACCGGCAGTCAGACAATAGAATATCTGGCCATTCCGCGCCATGCTGGAAACTTTACGATTCCACCTGTTGAGTTTACATATTTCGATTTAAAGACGAATTCGTATAAAACGCTGAAAACTGAGGCTTACAATATTAATGTAGCAAAAGGTAAAGGAAATGCCGATCAGGTAATAGCTGATTTTACGAATAAGGAAAATGTAAAGGTATTGGGCCAAGATATCCGATTTATAAAGTTGGGCGATACGAAGCTTATGCCAAAGGGTGATGTCTTCTTCGGAACAATCAGTTACTATTTATGGTATATCATACCATTTGTTTTGTTCGTGGGACTGGTGGTATTTTTCCGTAAGCAGGCGGCCGAGAATGCAAATGTGGCTAAAGTAAAGACCAAGAAAGCAAATAAAGTGGCAACCAAGAGAATGAAGCTTGCCGGAAAACTATTGGCAGAAAATCGTAAAAATGAGTTCTATGATGAAGTATTGAAAGCTTTGTGGGGATATATCAGTGACAAGCTGAGTATTCCGGTTTCACAACTTTCGAAAGATAATATAGAAGCCGAGCTGGCGAAATACGGAGTTGCTGATGATGTAATAAAAGACTTTATCAATGCCTTGAATGAATGTGAATTTGCTCGTTATGCTCCGGGAGATGAAAACGAAGCAATGGATAAAGTTTATACTACATCGGTAGAAGCTATCAGTAAAATGGAGAATAGTATCAAACATTAACAACAGACCGAACAACAAAAATTGATATGAAAAGACTATCTATAATAATAGCATTCCTGATCGGACTCTTTCAGTTTGCTTCTGCCTCTGTTACAAAGGCTGAAGCAGACAAAGATTATCAGGAAAATAAGTTTGCGGATGCGATAGAAAAATATGAAGCTATTTTGGCTTCAGAAGGTGAGTCGGCTGATATTTATTATAATTTGGGAAACAGTTATTATAAGAATAAAAATATCGCTAAGGCCGTATTAAACTATGAACGTGCGCTACTGATGAATCCAGGAGATGCAGATATTCGTTTCAATCTGGAAATGGCAAGAAGTAAAACAGTTGATCAGGTTACTCCTACAAGTGAAGTTTTTATTGTGACATGGGTAAAATCGCTGACTAACTGCATGAGTGAAAGCGGATGGGGGGTAACTGCTATCATAGCGTTTCTTCTCCTTTTGGCTGGACTGGCACTGTATATATTTGGTAATAGAATTGTATTCAAGAAGATAGGTTTCATTGCAGCTATCATATTTTTAGTCGTAGCTGTATGTGCAAACTTCTTCGCAAGCGAACAGAAAGACGAATTGCTGAACCGTACAGGAGCTATCGTTATGTCGCCAAGCATTACAGTTAAAAGTACTCCCAACGAGAGTGGAACAGACCTGTTTGTACTGCATGAAGGTACTAAGGTATATATAGAAGACAATTCCATGAAAGGATGGAAAGAAATCCGTCTGGAAGATGGAAAAAAAGGATGGCTTCCTGTTTCGGCAATAGAAGTTATCTGATTATTTTCTGTAATAACAGATATTTATGATTGATATACAGCAACTGATTGAAGCAGATAAAGAATTGTTATTAACTCTGAACGGAAGTTCTTCCTTGTTCTGGGACGGATTTATGTGGACTGTTTCTGGAACAAAGATATGGATTCCGGTTGGTGCTATGTTGCTGTATATCATATTCAAGAATACCAAATTTACTCAAGGGTTGCTTATACTCGTGATGCTGGTTTTGACTGTAACGCTTGCCGATCAGTTCTCTTCAGGGCTTTGCAAACCCTTGTTTATGCGTTTCCGTCCGGCTCAGGATCCGGAAATAATGTATATGGTGAATGTCGTGAATGGCTACAGGGGAGGAGCATATGGATTTATATCAAGCCATGCTGCCAATACATTTGCTGTAGCTACCTTTGTAGCTTTGCTCATACGTAATTGTTGGATGACTGTCATTATGTATATATGGGCACTGATACCATCTTTTTCACGTATATATTTAGGAGTACATTATCCGGGAGATATTATTTGTGGTGCTGTTGCAGGATGTGTAATAGCTTCATTGGTTTACTGGCTGTATGCATTTATCGAGAAAAAATATTTCGATCAGGCCCAATATGTTTCTGGACAATATACTATCACGGGTTTTGAGATAACTGATATCAAAGTGTTTCATACCGTTCTGTTATTGACTTATTTCTATGCAGTAGTGGCTGCATTAGTTGTTTGCAAATCCTTTTATTTCTGAGCAAAATAATTGCAGGTATAGCAAAAAAGTTAAATTTTTGTTTGCTTATTCATTTTCTTTCATTACATTTATATCGTGAATTAACAAAAGATTTTGTCTAACACTTTAAATTTTGATTACTATGAACAGAACGATAACATTCAATGAACTTCGTAAAATTAAGGATTCATTACCCAGCGGAAGCATGCATCGCATTGCCGATGAATTAAACTTGAGTGTAGAAACCGTACGTAACTTCTTCGGTGGACATAATTTTAAGGATGGCAAAAGCGTAGGTATCCATCTGGAACCCGGTCCAGACGGTGGGTTGGTGATGTTGGACGATACGACCGTGCTTGATAAAGCAATAGCAATTCTGAAAGAGCAAACAGCCTAAAGCTGACAATAAGTGCAAAATCCTAATCGGTATGTATTTTACTGATTAGGATTTTTTGTTAAGTATGATTCTGTGTGAAACCTTTTAAAACTTTAGTCTATGGAAGATAAACTCATTACATTATCCATTCTTACCTATTCGAAAGCACAAATCCTGAAATCTGTACTCGAAAGTGAAGGTATAGAATCGTACATTCATAATGTGAATCTCATCCAGCCGGTAATTTCATCGGGAGTAAGAGTACGTATTAAGGAAAGTGATTTGCCTCGTGCCTTGAAAATTATAGAAAGTTCTTCGTGGCTGTCTTCTGAGATTCTGGAAGAGAAATCTGCTGACTCCGACTCTGAAAAAGTTCCTAAAGTGCTGATTCCTGTTGATTTTTCAGCTTATTCTCTTAAAGCATGTGATTTTGGCTTCAATGTAGCTTCGCGTATGCATGCAGAAGTTGTTTTATTGCATGTTCATTTCACACCGATTTATATTCCTAGTTTGCAGTATGACATAGAAAACTATCAGGTTCCGTCAGGAAATGATGTGACAACGGTTAAAGGAATGATAGAAAACATACATAAACAGTTGAATAAATTATCGGAGAATATAAATGAAAAGATACAGAACGGAGATTATCCGAATGTAAAATATACATGTGTGTTGCGTGAAGGAATACCGGAAGAAGAAATATTATATTACATTCGTCAGGAGAAACCTTTGATTGTCGTCATGGGTACCCGTGGTGAGCATCAGAAAGATCTGGATCTGATAGGAAGTGTGACCGCTGAAGTTATTGAACGGAGCCGTTCATTTGTGTATGCAATTCCAGAGAATGCACCGGAGAAATCTCTTGAGAATATTCATAAGATTGCTTTGTTTACCAGTTTCGACCAGCGTGACTTGATCGCTTTCGATTCATTGATAACTACTTTTAAAGACAATAAGTTTGAGATTTCCTTTATCCATGTGAATTCTCACGAAGAAAAGCGTACATGGAATGAAATTAAACTGGCGGGTATCAAAGAGTATTTTAAGAAACAATATCCACAGCTTGAGTTTACTTACTTGAATATTGATGAAGATCATTTGCTGGGCAATCTGGATCAGTTTGTGCAGGAAAATGGTATAGATGTGATATGTACTTCGAATTATAAACGTAATATCTTTGCCCGCTTGTTTAATCCTAGCATTGCACGAAAGATGCTTTTCCATTCTAATACACCTATTCTTATTATTAAATAAGAATAAAATAATAAAGAGGCTGTCTCAAAATAAATTTGAGATGGCCTCTATTGTTTCATTTCAGATTGAAGTCATTTGTATTTTTTTCAAAAAGAGGAGTTTACAAGCTTGTTTTTGAAGATTTTATCCATTCAAACTGTTTTTTCGTTACCATAAGCCTTCTAAGAGGCTACTTTTGCAAGATTATGTGCAATGGCCAGCAAGCCGAACTCAATTTCAACCTTCTTAAGTCCACGAAGATGGAACCTCTTGAAGTGCTTGTTGTTCTTGAGGTTTCCAAATACGGCTTCTACATCCTGCGGGCGCTGACTGCGATATCTCAGACCTTCATCAGAGAGCAGCTTTTCACGTTCTCTTGCCTTGATTTTCCTCAGACGGTGATTTACCTGTACAATTCTTTCCGAGCGGCTTCTGTGACACCGGCATTTCAGCGGGCAGCCCTTGCAGTTACGTGCCCTGTATCTGGAGATGGTCTGTACAAAACCGTTGTCTGTCGTCCGCTTTACATCGGAGAGTCTTTCCATTCTCTGTCCCATAGGACAATACATGCCGTCGGTTTCTTCATTATAATAAAAGTTGGCAGACAGAAACGGGTCATTTCTGAAGTTCCTTTTCTGTTCCTTATGGAAATAATTGTACTTTATAAAGGTTTCAATGCCATGTCTGAAAGCATACAGGTAGTTCTCTTCGCTTCCGTATCCGGCATCGCAGACAGATACGTCAGGGTATCTGCCGTAAAGGGCATGGAAATCATCCATATGCTGAGGATAGGTGGAGGTTTCATCCGCACACTGGTGGATGGTATAGTTCAGAATGAACTGCTTGTTGGTACTGATCTGTGGGTTATATCCGGGTTTAAGCTGCCCATTTCTCATGTGGTCCTCTTTCATGCGCATGAAAGTTGCGTCTTTGTCCGTCTTTGAGTAACTGTTGCGTCCGTCAAGTATCTTTCCCTGTGATTCATATTTTCTGAGCTGTTCAGGCCATGACTTCCTTACACGCCTTACCTTCGCTTTCATTTTTCTGTCCGCGTCCACTCCATTCAGGGCATCATCTATCTGCCCGAGTGCCTTTTCCACTTTCTCCGGGGTGATATCCTGATATGTAACCGGAGTGGAATCACGCAGCTCCTGCTTAGTGACGGACTCGGCGTACCGCCATATCTCCTCAAGCTGTTCAGCGATTCTGGATATACGGGTATGTATGGACTTGCCCCAGACGAACGTATAACGGTTGGCGTTCGCCTCCATCTTCGTTCCGTCGGTACAGGCCACATCCAGACTTACAAAACCTTCCGACACGAGGAATTTTACAATGGTGGCAAATATTGTCTTCAGCACATCCTTCAGCCGGCTGCTACGGAAACGGTTGATGGTATTATGATCAGGAGTCAAATTGCCGGTAAGCCACATGAAGCGGATGTCATTGCGACAGAACTCTTCTATGCGACGGCTGGAATAGATATTACGCAGATAAGCATAGACAAGAATCTGAAGCATCATGCGCGGGTGATACGCAGAACAGCCTTTAGGAGAATACCTGCGGTTAAGTTCTTCAAGGTTTATCTGTTCAATGATACGGTGAACAACCCGGACCGGATCGTTCTGGGGAATAAAATCGCCTAAACATGGAGGTAAAAGCAGATTATCGTTGGATGTGTAACTTTTAAACATTATCTTTGGGATATCTTACTTGATTCCCTAAGATACAAAAAATTAGGGAGACGGGCAAGTTCTGGCTAAGCGAAGTTAGGACTTGCCCGATTTTTTTGCAGACACAAAAAAGGCCATCTCAAAGTTTATTTGAGACAGCCTCTTTGCTTGTAATAATACAAGGTCATTCAAAGTTTATCTTTTTTCGAAAAGAATCACATACTCTTATTGAAAACCTCTATTCAGAAGGTTCAAATGGGTAGAAAAAATTCTTTTATATCCTATTTTGAAAGCTTTATAAGCTTATTTTCTTCTTTTATTGAACTTTTCTTATTTTTTATACACATCTAATAATCAACTCTTTAAATCAACTATACAGTCCGGCAAAAACTTTGGTTGTTTCGTTCATTGGTTTGGAAAGCCAAGAAGTAACTATCAAGCCTACTGTTAAGGTCGTACTTCGTTCAGATTCAGAACAATTGGATGAAGTTATGGTCGTTGCTTATGGAGGAGCTACCAAACGTTCTTTTACAGGTTCAGCTACTGAAATTGGTGGAGAGCAAATCTCGTTGAAGAATCCGACTGAATTATCTAAAGCATTGGCTGGAGAAGTTGCCGGAGTACAAGTGATGTCTACTTCTGGACAACCTGGAAGTAATGCTAGTATCCGTATTCGTGGTTTAGGTTCAGCATATTCTAGCCGTTCTCCGTTGTATGTTGTAGATGGTATTCCTTTTGAAGCTGATTTAAGTGGTATCGATCCAAGTGATATTGCTTCTATGACAGTTTTGAAAGATGCTACTGCTACTGCATTGTATGGATCTCGTGCTGCAAATGGTGTAGTCTTGATTACTACTAAAAAAGGTGAAGTAGGTAAAACACGTGTTGATGCTGAAGTTAAATATGGTGCAAACATGCGTTTGACTCCGCTTTATGATGTAATTGATAGTCCGGAAAGATTTACAGAGCTTACTTGGGAAAGTTTACGTGGTATGCAGAAGTTGCTGG
>BABD01000134.1_pt1 | contig 10277 bp, 10 predicted proteins | sample 270328 | NCBI WGS metagenome assembly BABD01 (sample SAMD00036533, study PRJNA27873) | human gut metagenome | isolation source: feces from healthy human sample In-D, Adult, Male | reverse complement strand
CGCAAACTGTAGAAACTTATATCGTAGAAACTACAAATATATCTATAGATACCTGAATACTCATTTCCATAGTTACCCCATGCACTAACACATAGTAATTTGTTCCAATCAATTTGCTGTTCTACCTTCATGAAGTTAAAGAACTCAGGTATTCTTTCTTTTAATTTTCGAGATAGAATTTTGTTAAAACAGGTAAAGCCAAAAACAGCATCTTCATTCTTTACATACAAATCTTTTAGTTTATGCATTAATAGTTCTGTTTTTCCTGTACCAGATAAACCTTGTATGGTGATTCTTTTTCCTTCAGCATCTAGTTCCTCATAAATAAAACGGGTCTGTTGACCGTCAAACAACTGAATTTTGTGTTTGACCTTATCTAAAAGATTGTCTGGTTCTTCTGCTGTTATGTTTTTCACATCATTAATGCTACCGATAAAAAGAGATATCAGTAAATCTAGTGTTCTGAAATCAGCAGTATCATTTATAACGATGTCATTGCAAAACCATGCTCGTACATCGTCAATTTCTTTTAATGAATAAATACCAGTTAATCTATCTCTCCATTTTCTAGGACGCCCTATCTTCTCCTTATATCCATACTTATCGCTGACTGAACCAATATCTTCTATTATGTCTTCACACAAATCTTTGAAATTATCATTCATTTTACTAGTTGTGACGAAGGCTATTTTCTTTTTTGAAGATAATAAAATTATTAACGAGTCATCATTGTATTGATATTTACCATCTATAAGTGGACCGGACAACACGTATACTTGTTGTTTAATAGACTCAGCTATAGATTGCATTTCTTCCAAAAAACTTTTGTTTTTAGAAGTTTGTACTATATTGCTATAAAAATAATTGCTATTCATAAACAATTGTCACAATTTTCAGTTTTTCTTATTAGATGTATTTGTAAGCACTTTATAAGATATACTTCTTTTCTCAAACTTATGATGTATTACTAACAGTAACATAAAACCAAGAAAATTATTTGATCTGTAAATTACTGAAAAAATTAATAATCTAAGTCATGTATAAACAAAGTAACAAATTAAATTTTGAAGAACAAAATTTTTATGTAAAAATTGCATGTGTTGAAAGAATCAATAGTGGTAGTTTTATGGTACGTTTTTTGTATCAACATATTTGTTACAAGAATTTTTATTGATAACCAATAATATGGAATATTTAACAATAATCACGATTTATAATGCATTCTATAAATATTAGAATAAATTTGATTAATTATTTATATCTGACTTAATTTCAAAGTGTTAGATATAAATAAATTATTAAATTAGTTATTGCAAAAAGAGAATATTAAATTTTTCCCTTCTATATATTAACTCCATTTCTAGGTTTACGTTTCATCCCACGAAGTATTTGTGCGGATTGTTCCTGATAGGATAGAGGTTGACTTTGTTTTTTGCCAGCCTCTATCCATTTAAGGAGCTCATCCTCATAGAAATATAATTTTTTACCACGTTTATAGGTTGGGATGAGACCTGTACGAGCAAGTCTATAGATTGTCGGTTTTGATTTTTGGATAAGTATGCTAGCCTTATCTATGTCAATTAGTTGATGCTGATTATCCGGTTTCTGTGCTTGTAAGGTTTCAACTAATTGATAAATTTTCTCTACTTGTTCTGTTAAATAGCTTACAGCCTGCGGAAGTTTGTCGAATGTGATAGGTTCTTTTGTCATACTATCTGTTTTTGCTTTTGAGGATTAATATTTGTTGATGCAGTATTTATGAATATAAAGTCTGATTTATTGAATTATATCTGGATTTAATTTAATCAGGCATTCTGTTTCTGAGTGAGACATCTTTTTGATTATCGTGTTGATTTCATTTTCTTTCATGGTATCAGCAAATACTTTTTTAATGAATTCTGCTGTATATGAACGTCGTTTACCTAATGCTTTACCTATGTTCCAACCCAAATGCATAACATCTATAGCTTTCAATTTTGAATCTACTTTTATAGGAATAATTTCGATAGCAGTTTTATCCTGAAAGAAATCTGAAATATAAGCACAGAGGCGCTGCAGATTTTCTTGGCTTGTATAAGCAGCCATCGTTTGATGGATGTATATATGTACTAACTCTAGCTTTTTATCGTTCGTACGTTTCTGTTCTGTAATAGTATTCGAACGGAGTTTTTCATATTCCATAAATGTTTGTTCTTGCGCAATCACAGAATCATTAAGATGTTCATGGATAGACAAAGATTTGCGATGATGACATAAAAATATAATTGTCTCATATAATGCAATTTGCATTGATATATATAATCCTGTAGATATTATAAAGACCGATATAAAAATAATATTTGAGCTGAACTGATCAAAGCCTGCATTGATTACTTCAATGCGTATAGCAAGTGCCATAAGAAGTAATGTTCCAGCTACACTAGAATCTAAAATAAAATATTCAAATTTCTTCAAATACATAAGCCGTATGTTTAACTGTTCGTGAGCAAAGGTAATGTTTATTGATTATGTATTATCAGAAAATGACAAGAGTGACATCAGACTTCATCAAACGTCACTAATTGTCATAAATAGTTTGATTATTATTGGAAAGTAAGACGTGTTCAGATGGAATAGGGGCGGATTAATTTATGGGATTGAATATAAGATATGAATTTATAACTTATCATATAATAAATAAAAGTGGTATTCTTTCTATATTATATGATAGGTTACGCTATAATTCCAATAATCGTTCCGCTAATGGCGCATAATATTTTTGTACTTCTTCAACTGTTGGAGTATGACCGCCAGGAAAGTGGTATGAATATTTATAATGCATTAAAAATAAAGGCTCAAAGTGTGCCAGATGGTCATTCTCACCAAATATCCCCCATATATTTTCTTGGTTAGCTACCTGACAATTGTCCCATTGATGCTGTTGAAGTTCTGCGAATTCATCAATCAATGTTTGGTTAATGACAAACTGCTGGTTTCCGTTAGCTCGTGGAGATTTGTATTCATGCGAACCAATACGTTCCATCAGGAAGCTTGTCATTTCGAAATGGGGATTTCCGAGTAAAGCAGGGATATTGTTTTTAGATGCTACTATCTGTGCCAAAAACGAGCCATTACTGTTTCCTACCAATATATCAGGTTGTTCTTGGTTGCACAATCTTTGGATAAAGTCGATAGCTTCCTGTGGATGCAGGGGTAAGTCTGGACTCAAGACTGTTGCCTTACCACTGAAATATTCTCTCAAGGCAAGAGCCGGTATGCATTCGCCTGATGCAAAGAAACCGTGAAGGAAAAGAATTTTCTGTGCCATAATCAACAACCGCTTCCGTCAATATTACATGTTGCTCCTTCATTGATAGGACGCGAACGTAATCCGGCATCTTCTGGATTCAAAGTAACCGTACCGTCTTCCAATACAAAGCAAGGAATTCCAACGGCTCCAACACTTTTGGCTTCATTAAAGGCCGGATGATAATCCCGCAGTTTCAAAAATGCTTTCAAATCTCTTACGTGTTGACCAATATCGATGACTTCATATTGGTTATTACCTTTTACTTGCTCTTCTACATACGTACAATCCGGACAAGTTTCCATTCCATATATTTTTATCATAGCTGTAGTTATTTATTTAAAGATTCAATTTTCATCAAAGATAGCGATTCTGCCATATTAAGCAAATTCTATATTATGATAAAACAGGTCATATCCGAAAGATTTATCAGATATAACCTGTTAGTAGGTAAGATAAGAGCTATATTATTTCAACGAAATCTTATTTGCCGTCTCTCGTTTCTTGGAATTGACAAAATCAGCATAAATCTGTGTTTTTCGATACTGTATAAATATCTGTGCCTAAAGAGATTTGTATGACGGCGTACGAATGATGGAAGCAGTGGAAGGTTATGTGTTTTTTGATTCCGGCTTCCAAAATCCATTGTTTGGGAGATTGATTCGTCATAGCTCTTGTCAGTCCTTTGAATACGTGGCCTGAACCAGAAATACCACATAGTTTCAATACTTCGTTACTGATAGGGAAGGGCTTCCGTTTTTACTTTTTACGTATAATCCACTATGTTATTGATTACAAACGTTTTATCGATTTTAATCGATACTAATTATTTCTTCACAACTACATGAAAAGTCCTCACAAATACATTTTACGAACGATCAACACTTTCGATATATGTCTTGTACCGCTTTATTTTGCTCAGTTTTATATTGGTCATAAGAACTAAATTGAAGTGATTAATACACCATACCTGTTGTGTTCCAAATGATTTAATTAGAAAAATACTGTTTTTAATCAATAATGGCAATGATAGTCAGCATATTTATTGATATGAGATCTTTTTAAATTTCAAAAAACAAGCTAAAAATTATCCAATAATCAAAAAACATACGATTAAGTTGATTTTATGAATTTATTGTGCTTTTTTTGTGAAACAAAATTCAATAGTCATGATAATCGTAAGAAGAGAAGAACAGAAAATGCTGCTCTTGCAATTGTCTGGAATTGGTAGCAGTCATGGTCGTAGACGTGTAAGCAAGACTGATCTTATTTGTGAAACTTTTGGATGTGATTTTACATTACAAGCATATAGGTTTGACAAAGCCCTAAGACCAGTTGTTAAGTTTTACCAATTCACTTCATGATACAGGTTACTGCGATTGTCTGATATCACAATCGTGACTGGAGGTATTCTGTCTATTATCTCACTTTTTGAAAAATTCTATAAATGAAAGGTATTTAAACAAACAACTATAACTCTTTTATTTTTGATAATATAAACATTGAATCTAACATGGAATTAAACGATGAACAAATCTTAGAAGCAATTAGAGGGCAATATAAATTGGCTTTCATGCAGATAGAATTGTCCTTTCCTATCAAGTACAATTTAACCACAGATGAAATCGATAAGTATTCGGACAAAGATTTTGCGACCTTTATCCATGAGTATATTCATTACTTGCAAAATATATCTACTCCATGGGGGTTGTATAATTCAATGATAAAGTATGAAAAAATAAGCTATGATTTTGCTTATTTACAAACAAATAAAGACAAAGAATGTAATCCACCAATTAAAGTGACTTATCCTGATTCATTGAATAATAAAAATATAAGACAACTTATATCTCTTGGCAGATGGGTAAATTTTGATAAGAAGATTGTTATAGACGAATCTCAACCAATTACGATTTCAGAAGAGTTAATTTCTTACCGTGGCATTAGAATGCCTATGAAAATCATGTCTTTCACTGATCAAAAAGGCATAAAATATAAGGTGCCACTCGGCGCTTGGGTAATAATGGAATCAATGACTGCCATATTTCAAGAATTTATAGATCCATCTTCAAAGAATAACCACTCTGATGTTCCGTATAATATTGTTAGTAAGTTTGTAAAACAGAACTTTCCTGATATATTCAAAGATAAGGGTAAACTTGTTGCATTATTGTACTCCTCATTATTCTCCACAAACCCTGGAATATTGTTTCTTGATAGATTGGAGTATGCAAATTCTAACCCAAACCGTACAGCAACACAATTATTTGATGATTTGGTAAATAGAACTTCTATCCATATAGGAACAGAAGATATGGAAGTACACACATTCTATGACGATATAGAAAAAAAATTCAGCACTATTTTACAAAAATTATTAATGATTGACTTGGACTACATTGCAGAGATATTAAAAAGGGTCAATATTAAGAATGGCTTTGTTCCTATTGTTACAATCATATCAGATGGAGTCTTTAACAGAGAGAGAGCTAAGAGTTTAGTATCATATTTAGGTATTCCTTATGTATACTCCAAATTAGGAGGTGTTCTCTATCCAAATTCTATAAAGCAACCCAAAAAAACTTCTGATGACATTATAGCGCTAATTGGAGCAAGTGCTTTATCACATATTATAAATAATGGTAAATGCGAATTGTCGTTCAGTTGTGAGAAGGGGGAAAATACTAAACCTGAATGTAAAACTAGACCATGGGAAGGCGCAGAGTGCCCAATTACAGTTTTTTATAAAATAATTAATGATAAAACAATAGGGTAACAAGTTCATAATATAAACATAAGTACAGACACACCATTTCGGTATGTCTGTACTTGACATTACTCACCTTGAACTATATAAAGGATTCAATATCCCTGTCAACTATACTTTGACAAGGAATGTCCAATAAAGTTCGGCAGCAAGTTTTAGCAAAGGTTAGGAATTTGCCTAATATTATATTTGATCATAATACGCAATACTTACTAAATATCCTGTGAGTAAGGCAGGCATCGCGCAAAAACTCCCAGATTACTGGCTATTGTGGCAAATCATGATAGTAGAAGTCTTCAATTCGTCATATTTGTTTTTATATAAGCAAGTCATATTTATCAACTATTTTCTTGAAATTCCTTTGTAAAAGGAGAATTTTTAAACAAAATCTTATGGCAATATCCATTTGGATTTTTCGGATGCAATTATACCTACTTGTGCATTAGTTTTTGAATATCAAGTTTATGCAACTATTTACGCTCAGTTTTACCCAATGATTTTTTCTTGCGGCTTGGTAATAAACGTTATGCCAAATATCAATCAGGAAAAGGTTTCATTGTAGAATCAATCCATCAAAAACAAAGAACTTCTTCCATACATCAATATAAAGTAGAGCCTGTAAATTATGTTGTTTGGAACGATACATAACAATATAGCATGATCCCTTCTTATTGTGATTCTTATGCAGCCATCTTCTCAGTTATGATATATACTAAGGTGTAATAAACTTACGAATCTCATTTGATGTAAGTTATTTGCATGAGTATTGTTTACCAGTATCTATATTAAATGCTTTGTATATGTAAAGATTTTCTTGTTCTATATATTCTTTAAATACTTTATATAAACCTGAGATAGGGTCATATACACCAGTACAAGACATAGGAATAACTATCCTACTATTCTTGATAAAAGATTGAGCATATAAATGTCCTAGTTCTTTATGGAATAATATATAATTTGAGATGTTATCAGTATTTATTTTCTTGGTTTCATGTGAACCAATCTCTATTATTTGAGCTTCTTTAATTATTTGCAAATTAGTATTGATAGCTTTTGTGACTTCCACTGAATCTAACTCACAATTTTTCAGTATAGAATCACCATAATAATCATATATATATTCTGCTGTTCTGGAGATACTTCGAGAATCTAACTCATATTTACTTCCAACAGCAAGGTTTAATAGAGCAGTGTTTTTGCATATCATTATTGTGTGATATTCTGGGTTGTCTTTGTTAAGGACGTCACATACAGATAGCAATGTACATCCGAGTTCAAACATCCTTTTTCTACCCTGAGATATAAATGAAAAATCTTCTTGATTAGAATTAGCTTTGATTATTAATAGACCATACAAAGATGTAATTGAATACAATATCTCTGTTATACTATATCCTTTAGATGTAAACTTAATAGGTAGATTTGTTGTAATATATCTTCTGTTTGACTACTTATAGTCTTATAATAGTTCAGATATCCACCTATAACCAACATTGATAAGAAAACTTTATTAAGTTCTGTAAGTTCATCTATCTTAGGTCTGTTTGATGCTGTAAAATCAACAAGTTTGTCAATGTAGGCATCAAAAACCATATATAGTTTGTTTGCAATCTTTTTTAGAGTGTCTATTTCTGCTATAGTAGCTATGATTTCTGATTTTGTTTTGTTTTTACCACTTGAATAACGAGTATCTTCGATATCCTCCTCGTTATCATATTTTTCGTTAGCATTCTTATTATTTTCATTTTTAATAAATGACAATATACTACCAAGAAGGGTATGTTCTCTCCTAATATCATTTGTATATTTTACATTTAATTGCTCAAGAGATTCGTCAACTCCTTTTTTATATTCAGAGTACGAGGTAAAATCATCTAATTTAGATTGGATATCATTTTTTTCTTTATTCTGCTTATTAAGAGTTTGGCTTGCTTTAATTATTGTATTATTAGAATTACTTAAACATATATCAGACAGGAGTTTACATACTCCAAAATTAATTATGTTACCATTTTCTATATTATAACATCTTCTTCTAAACTCTAGGTTAATTGGAGATGGATCTCTATCTGCCATAGCCAAACTGCTAATAGCGAACTGCCTATTAGATAACACAATTTCAGATGATGAGTCTATTATAACAGCATATAGTGGAATTTTATCAAGATTAATTTTTATTGATAATGAAATATTATAGCCAGAGTCCAATGTGCTCTTATAGGATGATATTTGTTCACCAGTGCTTGAGTAAAATGCTATAAAAATGCCTGGATAATCTGATGTAGAAGAGTAAACCAATTTAGCAGTATTTCCACAATATGCCACCTCTTGAAGCCATATTGGAATATCTTTTTGTACTTTCTTATCCTCTTTGTCGTTAGAAGTATCGGTTATTATTGGTTGAGACTTTCTACCCAATTTAACCCCCGTTTCATGCCAAAAATCAATATCTTTAGACTTGAATGCGACTAAAGCTTCATGATTAAAACTACGAATTTTTTCACCTCCGAAAGCGGCCAATGAAGCATTTGCACTTCCTGCAAACAAATAATTATATTTATTTCCTTTTAGAGCAATATACTTTGCGTGGAAATCTCTCTTTAAACCTTTCTCTTCGCCATCTAATAGGCAATCATTCCAATTATACATTTCAACAGATGAAGGAATATTCTTTATAGATGGAGCAGAACCAAATTGATCCTGATAAATCAATTTTATCTTTTTGGGATGATATTTATTATTTAGTTCATTAATTAATTTATTCTTGACATCATAGAAAGGAGCCATTATTGTTATGTCAAATATGGTATCATCATTCACCCATTTGCTTATTTGATTAAAAATATTTTCATCATCATTATTTGACATAAACTTCATAGCGACACCATCAATATTTATATATTCTTTTCCTAAAAAATCCTGATAGTTACGTAACAGTCGACAGTTATCATATACTGCACTAGAAAATTTTCTCGCTTCTTCTCCTAATTGGCTATAGATAGACGAAATATATGACCATATATCGCATATTAATGGATAAACAGCATCATCCACCGATTCAACAGCAATAGGAGTCCATACTTCTAGATTTAAGCCATGACCACTTGATGTTACATTACCAGATCCAACTAAGGCTAATATCGATTTTTCGCCAGCCAAAAATATGATTTTAGGATGAAAAGCAATATTTGATCTGTATCCGTGAATTGAATACCCTTTGGGCCTTTTACTACTCATATCCATACAGAAAGAGTTAAATTGTTCTGATAAACATTTGTCATCTACAATAGCAGATATATGCTCAATGCCTTTGTTCCTTAGTGATTTAACTACTTGGATATCCCAGTAGTACATATTAAACGAATATGATGTAAAAATGGCAGAGTGATATTTCCCCTTGGATATTTCCTTAAATATATTTCTATTATGCATCATAGCCATTAATCATTTTTTTACCATCAACTGTCAGTAATAACATATTATCTTTAGTTGATAACCAGTGGATGTCTATCATGTATTGTATAGCATTCTTAATACGTGGTGTTGTTCGTATAGATTCTGTTCTCCTTAATTGCCATATATAGCCGGAATCAATTAGATAATTATTTACTAACCCTTTATCTATTGAAGATTTCTCAAAAGAAGATTTTGTGTGAATATTTATGGCTCTGATTATACTGTTATAAATGAAGGTTTCTATGCCAGTATCTTTATCTTTTGTTATAAGAGTTGAAAGCAAGATTGGTGAATATCCAAAATGAGATAAAGTTTCATCCGCTATCATCATATCGCTAAGTTTTTGATAATATGGTGATATTATTTTATCAAGTATATATNATAAATGCATTGCAATGCACATTTTGTAACTACTATTTCTACATTTTATCATTTGATGATAGACATCANTAATATTACATTTAAGATTTAAGTCGTTAATCAGTCTCACGTTATTCTCTTGACACCATTCATTTACATCTGTTTCAATTGACTGTATTACATACTCAAATGGAAGTGGATCATCTGAGGTCTTATATAAAAAGCCATAGTGAAATGCTTCAAAAGCAGAATGCACAAGTTCATTTAGCTTAAATATAACCCAAAAAGTCTTTCTTTTGAAAAGTCCAAATTATTATTTTTAAATTTCAAAAATTATTTGGCGGGAATGGGGTCCGAATTTTTAATATAAACCTTGTTTTTGCCGATTTTATTAAGAACCATTTA
>BABD01000139.1_pt1 | contig 10363 bp, 11 predicted proteins | sample 270328 | NCBI WGS metagenome assembly BABD01 (sample SAMD00036533, study PRJNA27873) | human gut metagenome | isolation source: feces from healthy human sample In-D, Adult, Male | reverse complement strand
ACACTNGGTGACTGTTTCAGTCAATAAGACAGATCTGTGAAGTTCNGTACTTTCGGTAAGAAATCGCTCACTGAGCTGNATGATTTGCTCGAGAGTCTGATTCTGTCGTTGGAACAGATATTTCTAAGTATAATTAGATAAGATAAAAAAATGAGNCATAATNAGAAATTCAACCATTAGGGTCGTACTGCTTCTCATAGAAATGCAATGTTGTCAAATATGGCATGTTCTTGATCAAAGCACAAAAGAATCACTACGACTGTTGCGAAGGCTAAAGCTTTGAAAAAGTTCGTTGAGCCTCTGATTACAAAGTCTAAAGAAGACACAACAAATTCTCGTCGTGTTGTATTTAGCAACTGNCAAGATAAGTTCGCTGTTACTGAACTGTTCAAAGAAATCTCTGTAAAGGTTGCAGATCGTCCGGGTGGTTACACTCGTATTATCAAGACTGGTCACCGTTTGGGTGATAACGCAGAAATGTGTTTCATCGAATTGGTAGACTACAATGAGAACATGGCTAAGACAGCTGCTAAGAAAGCTACTCGTACTCGTCGTTCTAAAAAATCTGCTGCAACTGAAGCACCTGCTGCTGAAGCAACTGCAGAAGCTACTACAGAGGAAGCCCCTAAAGCTGAATAATTCTGTAAACGCTATATATAATAAAAGCCGGAGTTCGTTTGAACTTCGGCTTTTTTCTTTGTGTATATCATGCTATATTTTTCTAAAACCTTTTATGGGAGGATATGAGAATCAGTCATGTTATTGAAAATATATTGAGTTTTTTCTCTTATTGCTATTAGTATCTAGTAATCATATTCGATAGACTGGTTTTCAGTATTTTTTCATCACTGTCCGATGACACTTATTGAGTCATCAATAACTTATTGATATACATGAAATTAAATCCCAGCTTTAATAAGTGGAATTATCCGTAAAAATGACACTGATAATTAATCTATTTAATATGTTTATCGGATACTAATAATTGTTTTTATACCTCTCTCTTCTTATAGAAATGATTGCATACCATATTGATATTACTAGTTATTTTTAACTTGAATGGCTGGTTGGACAGTAATATTTGATTTTATATTTGTACAAGCTCTAATTTGCTGTTTTTTTCGCTTTGATTGCATTTTTATTGAGTTAAAGCTCTTTTGTATATCTTCATGGTATGATGAACGTATAGGCCTTTACAATCATTCTTATTGTGGCATATATCTTTTTCTTGACTTATATTTTCAAGCGTATTATCTATTGTTACTGTGTCGTGAACGAGGGAATGTCTTTTTATTTGAGAAAAAGATAGCCGATTTTGCTTTTCACATCTTTCATACTCATTATTCGTCTTGTATCGTGATACCCATTTTCTTCATGAGAAAACATGCATTCATATTTTGTGCCACACCTTCCCGTAATTTATAAGAGAAGCTGAGCTCATTGTCTTTTATATCTGCTTCGAAACAGTAATTGCGTATTTTTTCCGGGAACTGATCTGCTAGTGTGCCTAGTAAAAGATCGTGTGTAGCTATGATACCATTTGCCTGTAGATGCATGAACTGACGGATCAGATCGAGTGAACCTTTCTGTTTGTCCGCAGAGTTTGTCCCTTTTAGGATCTCATCTAAAATAATGAACAATTCTTTTCCTTCATTCAGTAAGTCGATGATACGTTTCAATCGCTTGAGCTCGGCAAAGAAATACGATTCATTATCAGTAAGGGAATCGGATGTGCGCAAGCTGGTAATGAGTTGTGCAGGATACAAGGTCAATTGCTTACAACAAACAGGACAGCCGATACATGCCAGCAGATAGTTGACGCCAATCGTACGCAGGTATGTACTTTTTCCTGCCATGTTAGCTCCTGTTATAATTAAAAAGAACGGTCTGGATGGGATGACAGCATCATTTTTCACACATTGCTCCGCAGGCATCAGTGGATGTCCCATAGCCGTTGCCACAAACTGGAAAGGTTTGTCTGAAATAGAAGGATAAGTGTATTCCGGATGATTGTATGCAAAAGTACCCAGTGAACAAAGAGCATCCAGTTCGCCTACAGTTTCCAGCCATTTCATCAGATGGCGTCCGTAGCGTTCCTTCCATCGCTCGATACGGACAACCTGTCGTAGCTGAAAGAAAATACTTCCTTCCAATATCACATAAAGTAATTGATTATTGCGAAGATCCAGCCTGTCCAGTTCTTTGGAGAGCTGCATCAGAGCTTCAGCTGGTGAATGTCCGTCGATATTAAGCCGGTCTATTAATTGTTGTAGCTTAGTTGCTTTCCATGTTTCCTGACGAGCTAATGTAATCAGTTTGGCATAACTGTTTAGTGTTTTCAGTTTTTCGCCGTATGCTTGCTGAACTAGTGTTGCTCTTTTGATAATAGCGAAGCTGATAATGACAAACAGCATAAATACCAGTCCGAACCAGCTCATTGAGCACATTCCTGTGAGTCCTCCTGCAAGCAATACGATGTTAATAAGAGGTACGCCCCATAATGCCAATTTTACCCATGTCGCTTGCAATAAATCTGAGGGACTTTCACTCCATCGGCGTATTTCTTCTTCGTCGGATATCTTTCCATGGTTTACTGTTCCCATTACCCGAAACTGTTCACGGAACTTATGCCTTTCGCTCATATCCCTTACAGCCTGTTGGCGGCGTTCTATTAATGCTTTTTCTGTTAAGTGCTTTTGCATCCAGCAGGCGATTGTTTCTTTTCCAATATGCGTACATGTACGGTTGATTGCTTGAAACAGCGAGCGGCGTCCGAATAAGTCGAGATCGAACGAGTAGGGGTGTTCCGGATTGGCAAATTCTTTTCCTTCATCAAAATCCGAGAAGTTACCTTCCAGTCCTTTCAGCTCCTCCTGGTTGATTTGTAATTGAGTTTCCAACCACTCTTTCCGTGCGAATAACCGGTTATGCAGCTTTATCAAGATCAGAAAAGGCAGAAACGTGCAACATGCTGCGCCGATCAGAACCCAGGTCCCGGCGTGAAAGAAGATAATGATAGCCGCTATTCCTGCCAGAAAAAATGCGATACGCAGCAGACTGATATGCAGAATATGTTTTTTTACTCGGATTAATTCTTTGGTCGTTTCGGTAATTCTTGAATTATACCAATCTTTGGGAGTTGTCATAAATAAAAAATGATGATTTGCGGACAAATGTAATGAAAGAGAGACTATTCTACAACCTTCAGATATTAAATACTCGAAAAATGCGGTCTAGATGCAATCATACACCGTGAGGTGCTTTAGATGTTGTAATAGCTTGCAGAAAACTAAAATATCATTTACTATGAAGGGCTGAGATGACAGAAGCAGAAAACCAAGAAAGACAGAAAGCTAGAATATCGCTTACTATGAAGCCTGTAAGAGGTGAAACAACTATTGTGCAGCAAACTCTGGATATTTGCTTAATTTGTTGTACAAAACCTTCTGTAGTTTGTACGAATTTTAAAAAAACTTCATGATGTTTTCGGGAAAACTTCAGCTTGTTTTCTGACAATATTGGGCAAGAATCTCCATCACCTGTTTCTGGTGTGGAATAAACAAGGTTGAGAGAATTTATATATAAAAAATAGCAAGGATATTGAATGCTTACAAAAAAGTCGCTCCAGTAGACTTAGTGAGAATACTGAAGCGACCTCTTGGATTATTCATGTGGCTATCTGCCGAAAATCAAATACATTGCATAGCCTGTTCCAGATCGGCAATGATATCATCTACGTTTTCGATACCCACTGACAAACGAATCAGATCTGGAGCTACTCCAGCTTCTATCAGCTGTTCGTCAGTCAGCTGGCGGTGAGTATGACTTGCCGGATGAAGCACGCAGGTACGTGCGTCAGCAACGTGTGTTACGATACATGCCAGTTTCAGTTCATCCATGAACTTGATAGCATCTTCACGGCTGCCTTTCAATCCGAATGCAATAACACCGCATGAACCGTTTGGCATATATTTCTGAGCCAGTTCATAGTATTTGCTGCTCTTCAGTCCGCAGTAATTTACCCATTTTACCTTTGGATTAGCTTCCAGCCATTCGGCAACCTTCTGTGCATTTTCACAATGACGAGGTACGCGCAAATGCAGTGTTTCCAGTCCCAGATTCAGCAGGAAGGCATTTTCTGGTGATTGTATAGAACCGAGGTCACGCATCAGCTGTGCTGTTGCTTTAGTAATGTAAGCCATTTTGCCGAAAGCTTTGGTATAGGTCAGTCCGTGATAAGATTCATCCGGCTGAGTCAGTCCGGGGAATTTATCAGCATGTGCTTCCCAGTCGAAATTACCGCTGTCTACTACAGCTCCGCCTACACACGTTGCGTGTCCGTCCATGTATTTGGTAGTAGAGTGTGTTACGATATCGGCTCCCCATTCGAACGGACGGCAGTTGATAGGTGTGGCAAACGTATTGTCAACAATCAAAGGAACTCCGTGCTTGTGAGCGATACGTGCAAATTTTTCGATATCCAGAACATTAATGCTCGGATTTGAGATTGTTTCGCCAAACAAACATTTGGTGTTCGGGCGGAAAGCTTTTTCGATTTCTTCTTCCGGTGCATCGGCATCAACAAATGTACACTCTATGCCAAGTTTTTTCATTGTCACGGCGAAGAGGTTGAACGTACCTCCGTAGATTGTTGACGAGCAGACAAAATGGTCGCCTGCTTCACAGATATTGAATACTGCATAAAAATTGGCAGCCTGTCCTGACGAAGTAAGCATAGCAGCTACACCACCTTCCAGTGCAGCAATTTTAGCAGCAACGGCATCATTAGTCGGATTTTGCAGACGAGTATAGAAGTATCCGCTTTCTTCCAGGTCAAACAGTTTTGCCATCTGTTCGCTGGTGTCGTATTTAAATGTTGTACTTTGATAAATAGGCAGTACGCGGGGCTCTCCCTTTTTCGGAGTCCATCCTGCCTGTACACACAGGGTTTCCTTTTTGAATTTCTGTTCCATATTGTAAAGTTTAAATTTTCTTTTTAATTTCTACGACGGGCAAAAGTAAGAAATAATCTTCCTTTATTGTGCGTTTTCAGGAAAAAAGATTTATATTTGAGATTATATAAAAACAAATGATATGGAAGATGATATGAAATTCAGGCATACATTGCCGGTGCAGATTCGTTTCAGTGATGTCGATCAGTATGGTCATATGAATAACTCTTCGTACTTCTCTCTATACGATTTGGCGAAGACCTCGTATATGCGTGATGTGTTTGGAGATAAAGACTGGAAACACATAGGTATTGTGGTTGCCAATATCAATGCCGATTTCCTGGCTCCGGTCTTTTTCTCGGATGATTTGGTTATCCATACTTCGGTGATACATTTGGGACACAAGAGCTTTACATTGCTTCAGCGTGCGGTCAATAAAGCGAGTGGTGTCTTGAAATGCCAGTGCCGTACCATTATGGTAGGATATGATGTAGCCAGTAAGGAACCGGTAGAATTGCCGGCCGACTTTAAACGTGCTATTTGCGATTATGAAGGCAAAACACTCGAAGAGTTGTCACAACCGTTGAAATAATCTGTTTATTATTAATCAAGAAGAATCAGATAACAAGATATGAAAGTAGCGATTATCGGAGCCGGCAATATGGGCGGAGCTATTGCACGCGGGCTGGCACAGGGCCATTATGTAAAAGCTAGTGACATTATAGTAACCAATCCCAGCACACCCAAACTGGAAAAACTAAAGGCTGAGTTTCCTGAAATCCATACTTCTTCCAATAACAGGGATGCCGCTGATGCAGATGTAGTGATTGTTGCTGTCAAGCCGTGGAAAGTAGAAGAGGTGTTAAAACCTTTGCGTCTTCGTCAGCCACAGATACTGGTTTCGGTAGCAGCCGGACTGACATTCGAGGATCTGGCACATTTTGTTGATCCGGAAATGCCTATATTCCGCGTTATTCCGAATACAGCCATTGCCGAACGTGCCAGTATGACCTTGATTGCATGTCGCAATGCTACAGAGGAGCAGACTGAAGCCATGCTGGGAGTCTTTAATGAAATGGGACTTGCCATGCTGATAGAAGAAAAGCAGTTTGCCGCTGCTACATCGCTCGCTTCGTGTGGTATAGCGTATGTCATGAAGTATGTACAAGCTGCCATGCAGGCTGGTGTGGAAGCAGGATTGCGTCCGGCTGAAGCCAAGAAAATGGTGGCTCAGACATTGGATGGTGCTGCACGTCTGCTTCTGCGCGATGAACATACACATCCGGCGATTGAGATAGAAAAAGTGACAACACCGGGTGGAATAACCATCAAGGGAGTCAATTCACTGGAGCACGACGGATTTACTTCGGCTATTATCAAAGCTTTTAAGGCAAGCATGTAATATCTCCATTCTCAATACTCAATATTATGAAAAATAACATTCTGATAACGATGGCTATCCTGATTCTTGTCGGTCTTGCTGTACAGGGAATTTTTGGAGTGGCAGCGGGGATATTGGTATCCTCCATCATCGGTATCATTTATGGTACTGTAAAAAAGAACAGGCAGTTTGTAAAGTGGTCGGTGACAGCTCTCGTCATCGACCTGATTTGCATCGTGCTGTTCTATGTAGGATTGGCAGGAGGAATGTAATATTTATTTTACGAATCCTTTCTTAGCCCATTTCAGACTGTTCCAGCGTCTGACGAAAAGAATGGCACGTATGTTTTCGTCGAGCAGGAAGGCACACCACATGCCGGCAAGGCCCCATCCCCAGTGGATGCCCAACAGGTAACTGAAGCCGACAGAAACAGTCCATTGTACGGTAAATCCCATGTAGAAGGGGTAGTNTACGTCACCTGCCGAACGTAGCGCATTGGTGGCGTAGATGTTTACGGCGCGTCCTATTTCTACTACTACATCGATAATCATGACTGTCACCCCCAGACGGATAATTTCTTCATTGTCTGTCAGGAGGCTGAATATGAAATGTCCTCCTGCTGCCCAGATACATGAAAGAACGAGCGAAACCAGTATGGAAAGCCGCATTACATATTTCCCCAGTAAATAGGCTGCACGTATTTTCTTTTGTCCTACCAGGTGCCCGATGCTGATTGCTCCTCCCTGAGCCATTGCAATGGCAAACAGATAAACAAACATAATAATGTTTACACTGTAAGTGCGGGTTGCCAGTGCATTATTTCCCAGCATGTTGATCAGATAAGTAATTACTACCTGAGAGAAGCTGTAGGAGAGGTTTTCGCCGGCTGATGGCAAACCTACTTTCAGCAGATTCTTCAGTTCAATCCACGGGAAAGGACGGAAATATGCAAGCGGAAAACTTGGTATATGTTTACGGAACAGGATAATGAATAGTACAATCATACTTACTCCCCGGGCTACGGAGGTAGATATTGCAGCTCCTTCAGCGCCAAGTGCCGGCATACCGAACTTTCCGAATATCAGGGAGTAGTTTCCCACTATATTCATGATATTTACCAGCACGGTGACCAGCATGGGATATATGGCTTTATTGGCACTGCGCAGCGATGCAGAGATCGTGAGTGATATTGCCTGAAAGAAAGCGAATGCACCCACAATTTCCATGTAGCCGATACCATATTTCAGCAATTCTGGCCGAAGTCCCATCCATCCTAATAGCGTGGTGGCACCGAAATGGAGAATGATACTTATTAAAACCCCTACGACAAGATTCAGGAGCAATGAAACTCCTACTACTTGTATCATGTTCTTCTGCATTTTTGCTCCCAGATATTGAGAACATAATACGGACGTACCGATATTGATAACTTCGAATACCAGGAAAGCAAACATAACTATCTGGTTTACTACTCCTACGGCAGCTACACTCTCGTCTGAATACTGGCTGAGCATGATTGTGTCTACTGCTCCCAGCATCATTATCAATAACGTTTCAATGAAAATCGGGATAACCAGTTTGGTAAGTCCTTTACGAATATTTGTCTGTTGAATTGCCTGTTCCACTAGATAATAAAAAAATCCGCGTGCAAAGTTACGACTTTTTTACACGCGGAGGCTTGACCTAAATCATTTTCTATTTATGGAGGAATGTATATTTTATCTGCCTATCAAATTCATAAATTCTTCCCGAGTTTTAGCCTGATTGAATGCTCCGGTAAAATCGGAAGTTGTAGTTACAGAGTTTTGTTTTTCTACTCCTCTCATTTGCATACACATGTGTTTGGCTTCTACCACAACCATTACTCCTAATGGGTTGAGTGTTTCCTGTATGCACTCCTTTATTTGTAAAGTCATGCGTTCTTGCACTTGAAGCCGGTGTGAGAATATATCTACCACTCGTGCTATTTTGCTTAACCCGGTAATATATCCATTAGGTATATAAGCTACATGGGCCTTGCCATAGAAAGGTAACATGTGGTGCTCGCACATGGAGAAGAAGTCGATATCTTTTACGATGACCATCTGACTGTATTCTTCTTTGAATTTTGCAGCCCTCAGCACCTCTTTAGGGTCAACTTCATAACCACGAGTTAAAGTCAGCATAGCTTTTGCTACGCGTTCTGGAGTTTTAAGCAAACCTTCACGTTCAGGATCTTCCCCCAATAAAGAAAGTATTTCCTTATAGTGCGACATGAGTTTCTGCACTTTCTCTTCGGGGAATTTCATCAGATTCGTATCAATCATTATTCAATGGGTATATTAATTTGTTCGCGTACGATTGCTACTTCTTTAAACTCACCGCTTGCTTTTAATTTACGCATGGCTACGTGTGCTTCTTCTATACTTTTAAAGTCACCGATGCGGCATAACCAGCGGGGAGGTTGAAAATAAGTATATACCGGCATATCGGGAAATTCTTTTTTGACTTTATTGGCCATGGCATTTGCCTCATTCCGTGCTACTCGTGAATTGTTTCCTGCATATACCTGTACGCGGAAGCCTCTTGCCTTTAAGGTTTTGGGAGCTCCGGAGCTTGCTGCATTACCTGCATAGCGCAATCCTATCAGAGAAGTGATGTAGCTGTCCTGATGTACACTGACTACCCCTTCTCCCGGCTGGCGGGTTTGCAGACTTTCTATGATGTTTCGCTGTGCGTTTGCGACGCTTGCTGTAAACAGGAACACAAAGGCTAATAAATATTTTATCATACCGGAATATTCTATGAATGTGAATAAGAATATATCACGGAAGAGACAGATTGTGCCCTTCCGTGATAAATAGTTATAATTCGCTTAATTATTTAAAAGCATCGATGATACCTTTGAAGTCAGCAGCTTTCAATGCAGCTCCACCGATCAAACCACCATCAACGTCTGGGTTAGCGAACAATTCTTTTGCGTTTGACGGTTTGCAGCTACCACCGTAAAGGATAGAAGTGTTTTCAGCAACTTCCTGACCATATTTAGCGGCAACCAAAGAACGGATATGAGCGTGGATTTCCTGAGCCTGTTCAGGAGTAGCAGTCTTACCTGTACCGATAGCCCATACTGGTTCGTAAGCCAAAATAACTTTACCAAAGTCTTCTGCTGACAGAGAGAATACAGAAGCCAGCTGAGCTTCTACTACTTCATTCTGCTTGTTAGCTTCGCGTTCTTCCAGAACTTCACCGATACAGAAGATTGGTTTCAGGTTGTTTGCCAAAGCCAATTTAACTTTTTCTTCCAGGATTTCAACTGTTTCGTGGTAGTAAGCACGACGTTCAGAGTGTCCTAAAATAACGTACTGAGCTCCAGTAGAAGCAACCATTTCTGCAGAAACTTCACCAGTGTAAGCTCCTGATACTTTGTCTGCACAGTTTTCTGCACCTACGCCGATAATGTTTTTGTCAACGATAGGAGTTACAGAAGCCAAGTGGATGAACGGAGTACAGATGATAACATCGCAGTTTGGTTTATCTGCTGTTAATACTTCGTTCAGTTCTTTTGCCAAAGCAATACCTTCTTGCAGGTTCTTGTTCATTTTCCAGTTACCTGCTACAATGTTTTTTCTCATTTTGTTTAAATTTTAAAGGGTTTATATAATTAGTTTTCTTTATTGGCATTTTCTTTCTTGGTTTTCCGCTTGTGCCATCTCAGCCAGGCAAGATCGCATAAGGTAAGGAAAATCAATGGGCCTGCAAACCATCCCAATACCTCAATAAGTTTATGACTGGCAGTCTTGGGATTCAGCTCTCCTATGGGTAGCTGGTTTAATGGCTTGTTCAATATATATTCGTCAGGTAGTTGGTTATTGCTCCATTTGTTGATAACCACTCCTTTTTTCAGCAATACCAGTCCCGGGTTGGAACGGATGATGGTTTTTAGTGTAATTTCATCAGTCAGGGCAAACGGGTATTCGGCTCCTGTATTGTCTTGCCACATGGCAATGTCTTCGTCGGATGAAGCAGTAAGACAAAGGAATCTATATCC
>BABD01000216.1_pt1 | contig 10460 bp, 10 predicted proteins | sample 270328 | NCBI WGS metagenome assembly BABD01 (sample SAMD00036533, study PRJNA27873) | human gut metagenome | isolation source: feces from healthy human sample In-D, Adult, Male | reverse complement strand
TAGTGTGTTGGGAGACACAATATGTAGAGCCATCAGCTGAGATATTACGCAGCTGTTCTCTTTCTAAAATATCTTCATAAACATACAGAGGAAACTTTTTTCTGAGAGAAAGAGAGATAACATCTGTCGTACGAGCATCGACCTGAAATATTGTTTCATTCGCACAGCGTACAAATAAATAGGAACTGTAAATGCCATCTTTCACCTCATAAATCACTCCTTTTACCGGCACTAATCCTCCCTTTTCCATCACACTCAGCATCAGGTCATGAGTAAAAGGACGCGGAGGAGTATACGACATTTGTCCCATTTTTATGGCTTGTGCTTCCTGTTTCCCGATTATGAGAGCCAGTTTGCGGAAACCTCCTCCAAGCTCTTCCAGAACCAATGCAAAAGCATCCGAAGGCTTGAGCACAGCAGACATATCAAGAACTCTTATCTCTATCTCATTCATACTGTTTTAACTTCATGTTTATATTTAAACACAATACTGAACATAACAGCTACAACCAACGCATAGGCAGCGAAAATAAACCAGGCATTTGTCCAGCCCTCAACTTGTGGTTCCGTGCTGCTGAAATCAACAAACTGGTTTACTACCCACTGCGCAGTCAACGTACCAATAGTAGCCCCAAGTCCGTTAGTCATTATAATGAAAAGTCCTTGAGCGCTAGAACGTACGGAAATATCTGTTTCTTTATCAACGAACAAGGAACCGGAAACATTAAAGAAGTCGAATGCCACTCCATATACAATCATGGAAAGAATAAACATCCATACTCCACTACCCGGATTACCAAGTCCAAATAAGCCGAAGCGTAAAACCCAGGCAATCATCGCAATCAACATAACCTTCTTTATACCGAACCGTCCTAAGAAGAAAGGTATAAGCAATATACAGCATGTTTCACTGATTTGTGAAAGTGAAATCAGCAAATTAGCATGCTGCACACCAAAAGTATCAGCATATTCAGGAATTGCACTAAAGCTTGTGATAAACGGATTGGCAAATCCGTTGGTTATCTGTAATGAAACACCCAACAGCATTGAGAAGATAAAAAATATCGCCATTTTGCGCTGGCGGAACAGTAAAAAGGCCTTCAATCCCAAAGCCTCAACAAGGGATTTTCTCTGCCCGCCGGTATTTCTAGTCACTGGACACTGAGGCAATGTATTAGCATAAACAGCCAAAATCACTCCCCATACTGCACAAGTAAAGAATTGCATATAATTTGCCTGAAATCCTAACAAGTCTACCAGCCACATGGAACAAATAAAACCAATCGTGCCACAAGTACGGATAGGAGGAAATGCTTTAATTGTATCCAGTCCCGCTTTATCAAGCGCTGTATAAGCTACCGAATTTGACAATGCAAGTGTAGGCATATAAAAAGCCACACTCATTGAATAAAATGAAAACAAGACAGTAAACGAAACATCATCACCCGCTGTCATTCCATAATATCCGGCTCCTACCATAAACAGGGCTGCAAGCAAATGACTCAATCCCAGCAATCGTTGTGCCGGAACCCATCTATCAGCTATAATACCTAATATAGCAGGCATGAACAACGAAACAATACCCTGCATGGCATAAAATATACCAATATGGCTTCCCAGCCCAATTTTAGTTAAATAAGTTCCCATGGAGGTCAGATAAGCTCCCCATACAGCAAACTGCAGGAAGTTCATAATGATCAGTCGAATCTTGATATTCATAGTTTTCATATATTAGTTATGTATAAAAGGGCTTTTTAGCCCTTCCTTAAAAATTAAACAAATATAGGAAAAGAAACGAAAAACCAAAAATATTTCCTCACAGATTTCATCAAAAGCAATTCAACAATCTCTTTCTGCCAATCAGGACACAAATAAAACAAGCCTTAACGGTTTCGTACAAGATACAAACTATGATCTATACACGCAGGAAGTTCTTCCTTATAATGCGTCACCATAATAAGTGTTTTGTCTTTTCGCTGGCAGAATGCCTCTATCACATCCTTTACCAGCCGTCGGTTATACATGTCCAATCCATGAAGAGGTTCATCCAGTATCAGCAGCTCCGGATCTTTCACAAAGGCACGGGCAAGTAACACCATACGCTGCTCACCACTCGACAGTTGCAGGAAATTACGATCCTTCAGCTCTTTAATACCAAAGATATCCATCCACCACTCACAAATAGCAATATCTTCCTTATGGGTTTTCTTATACAAACCGATAGAATCATGGAGTCCGCTTGCTACGATATCAACAGCCGGCAGATTTTTTAAATAGGCACGATGCATCTCCGGACTTACGTATCCGATATGTTTTTTTATTTCCCAAATGCTTTCTCCACTACCACGCTTACGTCCGAACAAAGATATATCACAAGCATAGCTTTGGGGATTATCGGCACAGACCAGACTCAGCAGCGTTGACTTTCCAGAAGCGTTATCTCCGCTTAATGCCCATTTTTCGCCACAAAGCACAGTCCAGTCAAGTTCTTTCAGGATAGTACGTTCACCATAACGTATACTTACTTTATTCAAGTCTACAATATGCTCGGTATGATACAAATTATCAGCATAAGGCAAAGTCAGGATACGCTGATATTTTTCTTCAGTCAGCACATGAGCAGGAACACCGGCGTTTATCGACAAATACTCCTCTCGGGTTATTTTCTTTCCGCAAGAGCGATTGGCAACAGGAATGACATGTGTTATAAAAGCTGGGATATCGTCCGTTTTCGATAGAACCAGAATAACCTGCAAAGGAGTTACCTCTGTAAGTTTCTGCAACAGTTCATGCAACAGGTCGCGAGTTTTGGCATCAAGACCGATAAACGGATTATCCATAATCAACACACGCGGATTGGAGAGTAAGGTTTTTGTAAGTTGAAACTTGCGCAACTCACCACTAGACAACAAGATAATATGCTTGTCAAGCATCGTATCCACTCCAAATAAATCATACAATACGGTGCGAAGCTCCTGATTCTTACATTCAGGCAACAAATCACGAACTACTGGAGTTTCTTCCAGATCCTGAGAATTCCAGCGCTGCTGATAATAATACGTTCCGTCAGAATCACCGTACGAGTCACGGAAAGTTATATACTTTATATTATCACATACCAAGTTCGACTCTGAAGGCGAAAAATCATATTCTACCTCGTTCATCAGTAGCGGATACCTGTCCGATAATAGTATCCACCAACAAACTCTTACCTGCCCCGTTTGGACCTACGATAGCAACATGTTCTCCTTTTGCTATCTGTAAATTACTCGGCTCATTCAGTCGATATAAAGGATGTCTGGTCACCCCGTCTTTAATTGTAATGATATTCTGCATTGTTCTTGTATATTACTGATGGATAATCATAGCCGAACGCGGACTGACTGTGATCTGGTTTCCGGTAATCATGCCCAATCCCAAAATCCAGTCAATCTTGCCGTCACGACATGCTATCCAATATTTACCTTCTGGAATATTAACCTTTATCGGTTCTGTACGAGCATTCAGTACCACAATCGTATTCAACCACTTATCGCCACAAGGACTTCCCTTTATACGGAAAGCAACAACATTCGTAGCCGGTACATGAATAAACTCCAGATGCTTGCGAATCAGATCAGCATTTCCCATTCGAAAAGCAGGATGAGCCTTACGCATAGCAATCAGCCCCCTTACATAGTCGAACACTTCACGATAAGCTGTTTTATTGCGCCAGTCTATCGCATTTATTTCATCCGGTTTGTTGTAAGCATTTACAACACCTTTCCTGTCGCGCAATATTTCATCCCCGGCAAATATAAAAGGAACTCCCTGCGATGTAAACACAGCAGTTTCGGCCAATTTCTGCAAAGCCTTCAATTCCGGAACAGAAGCCCCCGGAAGAGTAACTTTCAGTCTGTCTGTCAGGCATAGGTCATCATGACAACTTACATAACTGATAAATTGCGAAGGAGTATTCGCCCATATCTTAGGAACACGACGTACTGAATCGTTGTTTATTTGCGGATGAGCAATTCCACCTACAATACCGAACTTCACACCAGTTTCATGCCCCGGACGTCCTATAACGAAAGCTCCTTTCTCATCCTTGCCAAACGGACCTCGCAGACTGTCACGGAATTCATCACTGAAAGCCGCAATACCAGGCATCTGATAAACATTATTCTTCATAGCAAGTTCAGAAGCAGGAAGCTGCGGAGTACCGGCAGCCCATCCTTCTCCATATATAAATATGGTAGGATCTATTCCATCAAGAGCTTTTCGGATTTCCTTCATCGTAACGATGTCGTGTATGCCCATTAGGTCGAAACGAAAACCATCTACATGATATTCATTCGCCCAGTAACAAACAGACTCTATGATAAATTTCCGAACCATGGCACGTTCACTCGCCGTTTCATTACCGCATCCCGAAGCATTGGCAAACTTTCCTTCACTATCCTGACGGTAAAAATAACCGGGAACTGTACGTTCAAAATTGCTTCCTTTTGTCAGAGCCGTATGATTATATACAACATCCATTATTACCCTGATTCCAGCACGGTGCAAAGCCATCACCATTTGCTTAAATTCACGAATACGCACATCAGGCTTATAAGGATCTGTTGCATACGAACCTTCGGGAACATTGTAATTTTTCGGATCATACCCCCAGTTGTACTGAGGTTTATTCAGCTTTGTTTCATCGACTGACGAAAAATCGAATGAAGGCAACAAATGCACATGAGTCACTCCCAGTTCCTTTAAATGCGCAATACCGGTCTTCTCACCTAAATAAGTATGGGTGCTGTCTTCCGTCAAAGCCAGAAATTTTCCTCTATGCTTGATGCCTGCAACCGTATCGATCGAAAAATCACGATGATGCATCTCGTAAATAATGATATCAGAAAAACTTTTTAAGGGCGGACGTACATCCTTTTCCCATCCCTGAGGATTAGTTTCTCTCATATCGATAATGGCAGCACGGTCGCCATTTACTCCCACCGCTTTTGCCATAACACCAGGAGTATCACCTTGCCAGATGCCATCTATTTTTACATTGAATGCATAAAAGCTACCTTTCAAATCACCTTCTGCCACAGCCTGCCACATTCCGTCGGCTGCCTGCTGCATGCTTATCATCCGCTGGACAGCTCCGCCCTGTCCCTTTTCGTATAACATGACACGTACTTCCTGAGCTGTAGGAGCCCACAAAGAAAAATGCGTTCCAGCCGGCGAGTAAGTCATTTCTTCCCATTTACCTTCATATACAGGGTATTCATCAAACGAATCGAATGAACTTCTCTGGATAGAATTGCAGCCAACTGCCGTTGCTAAGGTCAACATAGCTAAAAGGTGTTTTGCATTCATGATTTTTCTATTTTTTCACTTTATCGGGATTCTTTTGTATATAGTCTTTCCAACTTGAATACGCTTTCGGCATAGCCGGACGGCCCATTTGCAAATAATGACAATATGCAGCCCCCAATGCATCGGTAGCATCCATAAAGGGCCCCATTTCCGACTCGGGAATATGCAGCATACGCTTCAGCATATCGGCCACCTGCTCTTTACTGGCCTGACCGTTTCCTGTTATCGCCATCTTTATTTTCAGAGGAGCATATTCCGTTACAGGAATATCCCGACATAAAGCAGCCACAATAGCCACACCCTGGGCACGTCCCAGTTTTAACATCGACTGTACATTTTTTCCAAAGAAAGGGGCTTCGATAGCCAGCTCATCAGGCAAATAAGAGGAAATCACTCCCTGCACCCGTTCGTAAATATGCTTCAATTTCAAGTACGGATCGGTACATTTTCTCAGGTCTATCACTCCCAAGGCCATGACTTGAGGTTTTACTCCTGTCACCTTCAGCACTCCATAGCCCATGATATTTGTACCGGGATCTATTCCCAAAATAATCTTTTCCTTTACAGGCTGTATCACTTGATCACCTCCATTAATGTGGGAAAGCCAATCACTTTATCCTTAAATATCTTCAGCATTTCTTCATTCAAGCGTGCACCCTGCTTGGTATGCCAGCGATGAAGCGCTGCACTATCTTCTACCTCCCATTGTAAAGAAAAACATTCGCTATCCTGTTCCTTATGGCTTAATATACGTAATATGCGAGGATTACGCAGCTCTCCCGACTGTTCGACTTCAGGAATATAGCATTCGTTCAACCAAATTACAAAATTTCTCGCATCGTTCATTTCCACATGAAAGGTTGTATTATAAATCAGCATAACTATATTTTGTTTATCTATTTTTATTGGCAAAGTTAGCAATTATTGGAGATTATCCCCTGTCTGACAGAAAATAATTCAGTGAATATACCAGTTGTTCGGACAACTTTTATTATTTTTGCGCACATTAACACGATTAGTGTGCAATGAAACAATGGAAACAACAAGCAGTTTAATACAACTTATTGAAGAAAGCATCCGTAAAAACTGGAATCTGGATGCAATGACAGACTACAAGGGAGCTACCTTACAATACAAAGATGTAGCGCGCAAAATAGAAAAGATGCATATTCTATTCGAACATGCAGGTATAAAAAAAGGAGATAAAATCGCGCTCTGCGGTAGAAACAGCGCAAACTGGACTGCAACATTTCTCGGTGTTATCACTTATGGAGCAGTAGCCGTCCCTATCCTTCACGAATTCAAAGCCGATAATGTACATAATATAGTAAACCATTCGGAAGCACGTATGCTGTTCGTGGGCGATCAGGTGTGGGAAAATTTCAACGAAGCTGCCATGCCTCATCTGGAAGGTATCATCGAGCTGAAGAACTTCGATCTGGTTGTTTCACGCTCGCAACGCCTTACCTATGCCCGTGAACATCTGAATGAAGAATTCGGGAAACGTTATCCTTGCCGCTTCCGTGCGGAGAATGTATCTTATCGCCGCGAAGAACCGGAAGAGCTGGCTGTCATCAATTACACATCGGGTACAACCGGATATTCGAAAGGAGTAATGCTTCCTTATCGCAGCATTATCTCGAATGTAGTACACATTCATAAAAAAGTAGGTTTGAAACCTGGCGACAATGTGGTATCAATGTTGCCGTTAGGACACATTTTCGGTCTGGTTTTCGATTTTATTTATGGAGTAACCGTGGGCGCGCACTTATGGTTCCTTACACGCATGCCCTCACCTAAAATCATTGCCGAGTCATTTGCTGAAATACGTCCGCGTGTCATAGCATGTGTTCCTCTCATCGTTGAGAAGATTTTCAAGAAGAATATTCTGCCTAAAGTAGACAACAAACTGGGGAAACTCCTGCTGAAACTGCCTATCGTCAGTGATAAGATAAAAGAACAGATCCGCACACAGGCTATGGAGGTATTTGGAGGTAACTTTATCGAAATAGTAATCGGAGGTGCACCTTTCAATCCTGAGGTAGAGGCATTTTTACGAAAAATCAACTTCCCCTACACCATTGCCTACGGAATGACAGAAGCCGCTCCGCTTATCTGCCACAGCCGCTGGGATGAAATACAGTACACATCGTGTGGAAAAACAGTTTCGAATATGGAAACAAAGGTATTGTCATCCGATCCGGAACGTATCCCGGGAGAACTGGTATGCCGGGGAATGAATGTCATGCTGGGTTATTACAAGAACGAGGAAGCCACAGCACAGGCTATCGATTGCAATGGCTGGCTTCATACAGGCGACATGGCTATCAAGGATGCCGAGGGAAATATTTTCATTAAGGGACGCTGCAAGAACATGCTGCTTACAGCTTCCGGACAAAACATTTACCCTGAGGAAATTGAAGCCCGTTTGAACAACATGCCTTTCGTAAACGAATCGCTTGTCATTCTGGCTGGAGACAAGCTTATCGCACTGGTTTATCCAGACAATGAAGAAGCCTTTGCACAAGGTATGGACAAAAAAGCGCTGGAAGCAGCCATCGAGGTCAACCGTACAGAGCTTAACAAAATGCTGCCGGCTTATTCACAAATCACCCGCATCAAACTCTATCCTGAAGAGTTCGAGAAAACAGCTAAAAAGAGCATCAAACGTTTCCTTTATCAGGATATCAAAGAATAATAAAAAAACATTGTTGTCCGACAAAATCGATTTAATATACAAAATACCGCTCAACCATCGAATATATAATGGTCGAGCGGTATTTTGTTATTCCAAGTCCCATCAAAAATATACCTCCTTCTTTTTGCCGGTCTTAGGATGACGTTCCACACCCTTGAACAGGATATTGGAGAAATGACAAAGTTTGCGGGCTTCTGCCTGTATGGACGGCATTATCTCACGCAAGGAATCAAAACGCATGATGACAGCATAGAGCATAACGACAAAATATGTCCAGCCATCGAATCGTTTTTACATAGTATTCACCACCATGTTTACGGCTTATCTGAAAGATTTTTAGCTTATCCAGTAATTTTATAACCAGACTGTAGAATATTCGTCCGCATAAAAGTATGCTTTGCTCATAATTAGATTTTCTTGTTTGACGACAAAAATCTAATGAAAATGGGCTGACCTAGCAAATGAAGTCGGCCCTATTTTGTGGTTTTACATTTTTTTGGATAGCAATATAAGAAAAATAGATACTTTTTCGTATCTTTATCAAGCATAAAATACATAGGACTTACTTTATATGAATTTAGTCATTCATTGATATAAGAAGTTATTCAGACTGTATACTATGTTTTAAAAGAATCTAGTACAAAATTGAGCCACTTCATAAACCAATAATACTATGAGGCATACAGGTTTTTCCATTATAATGCCTACCTATAATCAGGCGGCTTTTATACGAAGGGCTATTGCCAGTCTCCAAAGGCAAACCTATTCAGAATGGGAGTTAATCATTGTCAATGATGGTTCTAATGACGATACAGAAATATATATCCGATTACCTGCACTAAACAATAGTACTTCAACTTTAATAACAGGAAAGTTATGAGCATATTGCTTATTTATTCCCAGATGATTATTATGAAAACACACATTTGGAAATACTAATAGATATATCATTATGAAACGCCTATTTTTTGTTATCCTGTTCGCGATAGCGACAGCTAACCTATACGCACAATATTTCATGGCAGACACGGTTAAGCTCAATGCAACTTACCGTGAATTGCTGAAGCATCCGGAGAGCAAGGAAGCGCAGATGGCTTATTTCGAGGCTTTCCCAAATACATGGATGGAATACATCGTAACTTATCAGTTTGATCCGGATGATAAAGAAGGAAGAAAAAATCTATATTTTGCAGGACACAAACATGTATATGCTTTTCAATATAAACTGAATCTAATTCCGGATTCGCTCTATTACAAGAAACTGGTAAACATTGCAATCGGAGGTAGAAAAGATGCCGATGCTGCCAATTATCTACAAAGTTGCGTAGAAAGTCACATGATTGACCATTCGGAACAGATATTGAATGCGTTGGCTCCGCTACGTAAAGGACACCGGTTTGAGTTTTGGGAATTTTATTTCTCAAACATCATAGCGGTAGAGACCATTGAAGAAGAGCTGAACCGGTTAGTGGAACTGCATAAAGACTGCCATCCGGAAGATGTACAAATGATGAAGGATGCGTTCAAGTATTTTTATAATGGAGTTAATCAATCCTCTGTCAGTTATTTGGAAGCTGATTGAGGATGAATTTCATATACAAAAAGATAGCAAAACAGTCAATTGAGTATCAAATCCATCAAATTAGTCTATTTTCCCCATCAGCGCATTCTGAAGATTTTCATCCAACAGAATGAAATATTAATATCAACTTCGCTTGTAACTATTCGTATTGCATTCCAATATTTTTCAACAGTTTAATAAGCGTACTTATATTAAAAATTAAAAGTATCTAAACCGTCAAAGAATAATAAAAAAACATGCTGAAGTTTTTAGTAAAACTTGAGCATATTTTACCTAAAACTTCAGCATGTTTTTTTATTACTTTCACAACACTTCCCTTAATCTGTTATTTCTTTTTTCTATCTTTGTTTTTACGAACTGGAAACAACCTAAAAAAATGACAGATTATCCACAATTACTGGTCTACAAAGCTTCGGCAGGTTCGGGAAAAACATTTACTCTTGCCGTACAATATATCAAACAACTTATTGAAGATACTCACGCTTATCGCCGCATTCTTGCCGTAACGTTTACCAATAAGGCTACTGCCGAAATGAAAAAACGTATACTGGAGCAACTTTTTGGTTTGGCAAATGGCTTAAAGAGCTCGGACAGCTATCTGGAAGAGCTGCTGAAAATTACGTCAAAAAATGAGGCCGAAATACGGCATGCTGCACGTGAGGCTTTGACAAACATCATTCACGATTACAGTCGTTTTCGCATCGAAACCATAGACTCATTTTTCCAGTCGGTCATGCGCAACCTTGCCCGTGAACTGGAACTGGGAGCTTATATGTCTANTGTTACTGAATAATGCCGACATCCTTTCGGATGCAGTAGATTCAATGATTG
>BABD01000140.1_pt1 | contig 10585 bp, 6 predicted proteins | sample 270328 | NCBI WGS metagenome assembly BABD01 (sample SAMD00036533, study PRJNA27873) | human gut metagenome | isolation source: feces from healthy human sample In-D, Adult, Male | reverse complement strand
GGGTTGAGTGACTTGCATCAGATGCGCGGACGTGTAGGACGAAGCACAAAAAAAGCTTTCTGTTATTTGCTGGCTCCTCCGTTGTCATCGCTTACCCCCGAAGCCAAACGCCGTCTTCAAGCCATCGAAAACTTTAGCGATTTGGGAAGCGGTATACACATTGCCATGCAGGATTTGGATATTCGTGGTGCTGGTAATATGCTGGGAGCTGAACAAAGTGGTTTTATAGCAGACTTGGGATATGAAACCTATCAGAAGATTCTGTCGGAAGCTGTAACAGAATTGAAGAATGATGAGTTTGCAGAACTTTATGCCGACGAGATAAAAGCAGGAGAAGAAAAAATCAGTGGCGAAGATTTTGTGGACGAATGTACCGTAGAAAGCGATTTGGAATTATTGTTCCCTAACGAATATATTCCGAGCAGCAGTGAACGAATGTTGCTTTATCGTGAACTGGACAAACTGGAACTCGACCGTGATGTAGAGGCTTTCAAGGAACGTCTGGTCGACCGCTTTGGAAAGATTCCGCCTGAAGGAGAAGAGTTGATTCGCATTGTGCCTCTTCGTCGCCTGGCAAAACGTTTGGGAGTGGAAAAAGCTGTACTGAAAGGTGGCAAGATGATTCTTTATTTTGTAAGCAATCCGGACAGTCCGTATTATCAGAGTGCTGCTTTTGGAAAGATCCCCCACTATATGGCAAAGTATCCGAGAGTATGCAACCTGCGTGAACAGAACGGACGCCGCAGCATGATTGTGAAAGATATTACTGATGTGGATTCAGCAGTCCGGATTTTACAGGAAATAGTCAGTCTGGGATAATTGTGTGGCGGAAAGCATTGTATCAGAAAACCGATTGTTTGTGAAAACGGTTTCATTAAAGGGACTGGCCCTCGGACAATTGAAAAATCCGGCCGGGCAGTTTCGGCTTTTGAGATAGATGATGTAATTTTATATACTAATACGTAATATTTTATGATTTCAGTAGATGGACTTACCGTCGAATTTGGCGGAACCACCTTATTTAGTGACATTAGTTTTCAGATTAATGAAAAAGACCGTATCGCCCTGATGGGAAAGAACGGAGCAGGGAAATCAACCTTATTGAAAATATTGGCAGGGGTACGTCAGCCTACCCGTGGAAAGGTGACGGCTCCTAAAGACTGCGTAGTTGCTTATCTGCCTCAGCATCTGATGACGGAGGATGGACGTACGGTGTTCGAGGAAGCATCGCAGGCTTTTGCTCATCTTCGTGAAATGGAAGAAGAGATAGAACGCATGAACAACGAGCTGGCTACCCGTACCGATTACGAAAGCGATTCGTATATGGAGTTGATAGAAAAGGTTGCGGCAATGAGCGAGAAGTTTTATGCCATCGATATGACTCACTTTGAAGAGGACGTAGAGAAGGCTTTGCTCGGACTGGGTTTCATGCGTGAGGATTTTAACCGCCCTACCAGTGATTTCAGTGGAGGATGGCGCATGCGTATCGAACTGGCCAAACTGCTGTTGCAGAACCCGGATGTATTATTGCTGGACGAGCCGACTAATCACCTGGATATTGAATCTATCGGCTGGTTGGAAGAATTTCTGATTAACAGTGCCAAGGCTGTGGTGGTTATCAGCCACGACCGTAAGTTTGTCGACAATATTACTACACGTACCATTGAAGTGACGATGGGACGTATTTACGACTATAAGGTCAACTATTCGCAGTATCTTGTATTGCGTAAGGAACGTCGTGAACAGCAGATGAAGCAATACGAAGAACAGCAGAAGATGATTCAGGAAACGAAAGAATTTATTGAACGTTTCAAAGGAACATACAGTAAGACACTTCAGGTACAGAGTCGCGTAAAGATGCTGGAGAAACTGGAGCTTATTGAAGTTGATGAAGAAGATACTTCGGCACTCCGACTCAAATTCCCTCCTTCACCCCGAAGTGGAAGTTATCCGGTTATTATGGAAGGAGTAGGCAAAACTTATGGTGATCATGTGGTGTTCCGTAATGCAAATCTTACCATAGAACGTGGCGATAAAGTTGCTTTTGTGGGAAAGAATGGAGAAGGTAAGTCTACGCTTGTGAAATGTATTATGGGAGAGATAGAGCACGAGGGAACACTTACATTGGGACATAATGTGCAGATTGGTTACTTCGCTCAGAATCAGGCATCGTTGCTGGATGAAAACCTGACTGTCTTCCAGACTATCGATGATGTGGCAAAAGGGGAAATCCGAAACAAGATACGCGACTTGCTGGGAGCGTTTATGTTTGGCGGCCCGGAAGAGTCGATGAAGAAAGTAAAGGTACTTTCAGGAGGAGAACGTACTCGTCTGGCTATGATTAAATTGCTGCTGGAGCCGGTTAACCTGCTTATTCTGGACGAGCCGACTAACCATCTTGACATGAAGACAAAAGATATTCTGAAACAGGCTCTGATGGATTTTGATGGAACACTGATTGTTGTTTCGCACGACCGTGACTTCCTTGATGGATTGGTTACCAAGGTATACGAGTTCGGTAATCAGCGTGTGAAAGAACACTTGTGTGGCATCTATGAATTCTTGGAAACTAAGAAAATGGAAAACCTGCGGGAGCTGGAAAAGAAGAATTGACGACTTTATAAGTACATGGTATATATTTATCACCATGAATAAGAAAAACGTCACTGGAAATTATCGAATTTCCGGTGACGTTTTTTCTCATTTGTCAGTGTGTATTGAAATCGTTTATTCGGTCTGTTTTTTCCCAAATTCAGGATCTATTTTCAGTAGGGCAGTTACACCAAAGGTTGCAGCACAGCATACCATGATCCAGAGGAAGAAGTGCTGGTATCCCAGAAGTTCCTGCATCCATCCGGCTATCATGCCGGGAAGCATCATTCCCAGAGCCATGAAAGCTGTACAAATGGCATAATGTGCGGTACTGTGAGTTCCTCGAGAAAAATAAATGAGGTAAAGCATGTAAGCAGTGAAACCGAATCCATAGCCAAACTGCTCAATAAAGATGCATATGTTTATCCATAAGAGATTCGTTTCGGGGAAGTAGCTTAAAAATACATATACTATGTCGGGCAGTGAGATAGCCCATACCATATACCATAGCCATTGTTTCAGTCCGTGCCGTGCGACTGCCATACCTCCCAATATACCTCCTAACATCAGTCCGATAATGCCGACTGTACCTTGTGTAAATCCTATCTGTTCGGTCGTCATGCCTAATCCGCCTTCAGAAACCGGATCAAGTAGGAAAGGAATGCTCATCTTAGTCAGTTGTGCTTCCGGTAACCGGTACAGAAGCATGAATAATATAGCAATACCAGCCTGCTCTTTTCGGAAAAACGAGCGGAATGTCAGCAAAAACTCTTTAAGTAGCCCAGAGGCTGATGTTTCTACTGCTGCCTTGTCATTTGCAGGACGTGGCAAAATAAAGGCATGATAGAGCCATAGCGCAAGAAATATTCCTGCCATGATGAGGAATGTGATGCTCCATGAGTAGGGAATGCTTCCGGTTGTTTTTTCCAGGTATCCGGCTATCATGACCAGTAAGCCTTGTCCGGCAATGGTTGCTATACGATAAAAAGTGCTTCTGATTCCGACAAACAAAGCCTGTTCATGAGTCGTTAAGCCGAGCATGTAAAATCCGTCTGCTGCAATATCATGAGTTGCGGAACTAAAAGCCATAAGCCAGAATATGGCAAGTGTAGCCTGGAAAAAATGTTCGGTAGGTATAGTAAAGGCAATACCTGCAAGACCTGCTCCGATAAATAGCTGCATGAGAGTTACCCACCAGCGTTTGGTACGGAGCAAATCGACAAACGGGCTCCATAATGGCTTGATGACCCATGGCAGGTTCAGCCAACTCGTATAAAGAGCTACTTCTGTATTTGAAATTCCCATGCGCTTATACATGACAAGCGACAGAGTCATGACTGCTATATAAGGTAATCCCTCAGCAAAGTAAAGCGTTGGGACCCACGACCAGGGAGATTGTTTTTTCATATTGAAAATTTTAATACAGTTTTCTTATATCTGCCCCTTTATAGTAATGAAGCAAAATTTCGTTGTAATTATAGCCCTGCTCACCCATGACGGCTGCACCGATTTGGCAAAGGCCTACACCATGTCCCCATCCGGCACCAGTAAGTTCGAACCATGCAGGTATTCCTTCGGCATCCGTTTCTCCTTTTTCTACGATAAATGCAGAACTGAATAAGTGGGTAGGAGAGAGTGTACGGCGTATTTCCAGTTCTTTGCCTATGATAAGTGTCTTTTCTGTACCTACTATTTTCAGCTTGCAGATACGTCCTGATTTTCCTCGTTCAACGGGAATGAGATCGACAATCTTTCCATAATCGTTCTTTGTATTGCTGCGAATCAGTTCTGCAAGCTCTTCCTGAGTATAGCGAACTTTCCAGCGATAGAAATTGGTTGTTTCCTGATCGTAGTTGTTAAGTATCTGTGAAATGATGTTTTTATCATGAGTGTAGCAAAAACTGTCAGGGGTACTTTTAATCCATTTCTCAGCTTCACTTTCTTGAGTCAAATCAGGAAAACTTCCTTCCTCTTTTGTATCACGTATAGCACTGAGATAAGGGTAGTTTTTCTCTTCCCAGCAGGTATCGAAAACCTCACTGACTCCTCCACAGCATTTAGAGAAACGTGCATCACAAATACAGTTTTTGTACATTAATACTTGGCCTTGAGTTGCTTTGACCGCTTCTACAACATTCTTATTGGATGCCTTCGTAATGCCTTGGTAACGCTGGCAATGATCGTCTGCACAGACATCAAAAATAGTATGATCTTCGCGGTCGTACCAGCGGATGTATTCAGTGTCAGTCTTTATAAAGGAGAAAAAGCCGTTATCGTGTTTGCTCATTGCTTTGCGTTTTTCAATTTGCGCCAATAGCCAACTTCTTGAAATTACAGCATGAGCTTTTAAAAACTCGGGAGAGGATGTAGCATTCATCTCAGAAGAAATCACACTTATCAGGTAATCTTCTGCCGGTAAAATATTGATAGCTGTGATTTTTCCGTCATCTACAACCAACTTTAAAGTTCCGTTGAAATGCTGCGTTTCCTGACGCTCCCAATGGAAATTGATACCAATAGTTACATCGTATAAGGAGAAAGAGGCTTCATCTTCTACAGGAGTGAATGTAAGTTCTCGATATACATTGCCATTCCATAGGATTCCTCCTTCACTAAAAGATACGACTTGGTTACCGGTTACAGTTTCACCTTTTGCCAGGAAATGAGAATTAAGGGTAAAATGTATCTCTTGGGCATTGACGATACCCACACTTATTTCTGGTTCTTTCATTATGCTCTATGTGTTTAATTATGGTATGCTACTTCTTTGTATATCTGTGTAATATCTGATTCAGTTATTTTATCAAAATCCTCTTTACGCGGAGTTACTAATAAACCTGCCATATCAAGTGCTCCAGGGCTGACTAACAGTTGCTCTCCTCCTGTTGCCGTATAGCAGGCCGGGCGATGTCCTTCTCGTGGAAAATAAGCCATCGTGAACCCTCTTTGTTTGTTCTGCCATGCAAATAAATTGTATCTGGGTTCGCTTTCTCCTTCGTGCAAAGGAAGTGATTCTAAGTATTGGTTAATCATTTCAGGTAATATATCTGCTGAATGATTACAGATAAATACTTGGATCGGACAGATGTAACTGGTTATTTGGAAAGAAGAATAAGTGTTACCGTTTTCTGTTTTTATTTCTTTTTCTCTGACAGCTGTTTCCATGAGTCTTTCCCATTGCTGGATGACCGGCACATCGCTTTGTTTTACTGCCTGAAAATGGAAATGATCCGGAGCTGAGGCTCCACATTTAGCCCCATTGTAAAATAGGACATAACCGGATGCAAAATATTCTTCCAGCCAGCTGATCAGTTTTCCTGGAAGCTGACGTATCGTTTTATCTGCCAATACCTGATCCTGATGTTTTACACTGGAAATGGTAAGGTGTCCGGGAAGTATCGGGTATGGATTGATCCGTAAGCTGAACGGTTCGTCTAATGAAATGATTATTTCATCTTGTTCGTTGGGCTTGTTTCCCGGACAAAGAAAGCATTTTCGTGCTTCTATAGATGATTTATCGACTTTTGCGCATGTAGAAACAGCACGTGCTGGATTGAATTGTACAGTTATCGTATTCCCTGCTAACTCGAACCGACGCGTTTCTATTTGATTGAGTGCTTCGTGGTTAGTGCGTGCTGTCTGCCATTTTGCTAATTGGTTTTCGATAAAGAGGTCCCCTGCTTGTCTTTTTTTATTCATTGCTTGACGCAACTTAATTTCCAGTGTACGGAGACTGTCTTTATAATTATTGTTCTGATTTATTTTTTCGATGCTTAAGGCTGCATCAGAGTTTCCTTCCCAACGACGGCATAGATAAAGAACATCATAGATACGTCCAATGCGATATTGGCGTGAAAATGCAAGTCCTAGAGCGTAGTCTTCTCCGTAACTGGTGTTTGGTACACGAATTTTCCTCAGTAATGGGGTGAAGAATGCTCGGGGAGCTCCTAATCCATTGATGCGTAACGCATTATTATGTCCGTTTTCATCTGTCCATTCTTTATGGTCGATTACTCCGGGAGGCAAGGTTTGCAGCGTAAAGTCGGTCATGCGGTATGAACCGATAACCATTGCACATTGTTCCTTGTAGAACTTGTCAACGATGGTTTGTACGGTATGCGGACTGCTGTACAAATCATCGCTGTCTAGCTGTATAGCAAAACGACCGCACTGTGGGTGGTTAATACCTAGATTCCAGCATCCACCAATACCTAAATCGGTTCGTTCGGGAATCAGGTGTATAACTCTATTGTCATTTTTATATTGTTCTATGATTTCACTGGTTCCGTCGGTAGAATGATTGTCTATGATAATCAGGTTGAAAGGAAAACTAGTTTCCTGTTCTAAGACAGAACGTATGGCATCGTTTATTGTGCGTGCACGGTTGCGTACCGGAATGATTATTGATGCTTCATGAGAGAATTCTCCTTCTTTTAAATCAACTGTCATCATGCCGGGTTTAAGATAGGCTCCGATTTTTTTTAGATGCCGGGTAAAAACCTCTTCACGTTCGATTTGTACCTGACGGTTACGCGGGTCTACATAATCAAACTGTTTTTCACCTGACTTTCGTAAGTCTATCTCGGTTTCTGTATAAAGAAACTCTCGTATGTGTGTAAGTTCTCCGTATCTTGAAAGAGCTAATCGCAAAGCATATAGTGCGGAATGTTGGTACTCTTTTTCAACCTCAATTTCGTTGATTGCTCTTTTAAGATAATCGGTACGGAACATGAGTAAGGAGCCGAAGTCAAAATCATCCCGCACACTTCCAAGTTGGTAGTCGATAACAGGATGAGGTGTCCGTTCTCCTTTTATAGTTTTGTAATGGTCTGCATATACCATACTGCATTGAGGTGCTGAAAGGTAGTCGCACATACGTTCTAATGCCATGTAGCCAAATTCCAAATCTTGTACCTGTGTGCAGATAAGGGTAAAAGGAGTATTTGCATAAAGAGCAACTTGCTTGTATCTTTCAACAGATTCGGGAGCTGAGGACGGCAATATATAGCATTTATCGGGTAAGCTCAAATTGGGAACTGGAGATGTTGGCAGTAAGAATATCCGGTCTACTGTAGGACATTCCTGTAGGTGTCTTATTGTTTTATTAATTTGATTTTCACTTCCGTATGGAATGAAACATGTGATTGTTTTATTCATATTTAATACATTTATAGTGGCAAAGATAGAGAATATATCTTATTTTTGTCTAACTTTGTACGCTAATTGTATAGAATGGAGAATCCTTTTGTACAGATTATTTGTAGAACGTGTGCAAAAACAAAGAAAGAATGGCTGATGTAAAAATTCCCTTGTTGGGGAAAACACTGAGCGAAATACAAGGTATTGTGCATGGTTTGGGTATGCCTGGATTTACGGCAAAACAAATTGTTGCATGGTTATACGATAAGAAAGTCTTTTCAATAGATGATATGACAAACTTATCGCTGAAAAATCGTGAAAGGCTGAAAGAAAACTATGAGATAGGGGCTACCGCTCCGATTCATGAGATGCGTTCTGTAGACGGGACTGTAAAATATTTGTTTTGTACTCCTGAAGGTGATTACATTGAATCTGTGTATATTCCTGACGAAGACCGTGCTACATTATGTGTTTCCTCGCAGGTAGGATGTAAAATGAATTGTAAGTTTTGCATGACAGGCAAGCAGGGATATACGAATAGTTTGACACCTACTCAAATACTGAATCAGATTTATTCTATTCCGGAACGTGATAAGCTTACGAATATCGTTTTTATGGGAATGGGAGAACCATTTGATAATCTGGATGCGGTATTACGTTCACTTGAAATTCTTACAGCTGATTATGGATATGCTTGGAGTCCGAAACGTATAACTGTTTCTACTGTAGGTTTGCGTAAAGGTTTAGAGCGTTTCTTGGAAGAAAGTGACTGTCATTTGGCAGTGAGCCTGCATTCTCCGTTCCCTGCACAGCGAAGAGAACTGATGCCTGCCGAGAAAGCATTTTCTATTACTGAAATTATTGATATTCTCAGACGCTATGATTTTAGCAAACAGCGTCGTTTGTCTTTTGAATACATCGTTTTCAAGGGAGTAAATGACAGTATGCTGTATGCTAAAGAATTGATAAAGCTTTTACGAGGGTTGGATTGCCGTATCAATTTGATACGTTTCCATGCTATCCCAAATGTAGATTTGGAAGGTACGGATATGGAGTCTATGCTTGCGTTCCGTGATTATTTGACACAGCATGGAGTTTTTGCAACAATTCGCGCATCGAGAGGAGAGGATATTTTTGCTGCTTGTGGCATGCTGTCTACGGCAAAACGGCAAGCTGAAAAAAATAAAGAAACTAACTAAAAGAAAAAAATATGAAGCGTTTAGCCTTTTATCTGAGTTTGGCACTTGTTGTGCTAGCATTAGCTTCTTGTAAAGGGGAAGGAAAAAGTCTGATAACTCCGGCTTCCAGTGGTCGTCCTTATGAAATTTTGGTTGTTGCCGATGATAACTGTTGGATGAGTCCGGATAGTGCTCTTTTTCATGTGTTGGACACGGATGTTCCAGGATTGCCTCAGCCGGAACGCTCTTTCCGTATCTCAAGAGTGCGAACTGCGTATTATGACCGGACAATGCGTCTGTTCCGTAATATAATTATGGTAGACATCAATCCGCAGCTGTATACTCAGGTAAAGTTCAAATACTCGCGTGATGTATATGCTTCACCTCAGATGATTATGGTCATTCAGGCCCCAAATCAGGAAGAATTTGCAAACTATGTTTCTCAAAATGGAAATGTGATTATTGATTTCTTTACTCGGGCAGAAATGAACCGTGAGATAAAGACATTAGAGAAAAAACATAATCAGACTATTTCTGCTAAGGTAGGAAGTCTTTTCGACTGTGATATCTGGATGCCTGTTGAAATGGAATCATATAAAGAAGGTAAAGATTTCTTTTGGTCTTCTACCAATCTTAATGATATGAATTTTGTGATGTATACTTTCCCGTTCAGAGATGAAAATACTTTCACCAAAGCATACTTCATACACAAACGTGATTCTGTAATGAAAGTGAATATCCCGGGAGAGCGTGAAGGTATGTATATGGAAACTGCTGATTCTGCATTTGTTGATGTTAGAAATATTGCAGTAAAGGGAGATTATGCTTTTGAGGCCCGTGGACTATGGGAAATGAAAAATGATGCAATGGGTGGCCCGTTTGTATCGCATATGAGAGTTGACCGTGCAAATGCTCGTGTAGTAGTTGTAGAAGGGTTTGTCTATAATCCGGGTAAATTGAAACGAGATCAGATCCGTCGGTTGAATGCAGCATTGTATACATTGAAGTTACCTTCAGAACAGGCTGTTTCAGAACTGCCGGTTGATAGTACGTTAACCGAAGAAAAAGTAGAACATAAAGCTGAACAAACAAGCAATAAATAAGAAGCATGGAAGAACGTAAGATAATTGTGGGAATCACCCACGGAGATATAAATGGAGTAGGGTATGAAGTAATACTGAAAGCCTTTTCTGATCCCACTATGTTGGATCTGTGTACTCCAGTAATTTACGGATCGCCTAAAGTTGCTGCATACCATCGTAAAGCGATGGATATTCAGACAAACTTTAGTATTATCAATTCTGCATCTGAAGCTCAGGAAGGACGTGTCAATATTGTAAATTGTACCGAAGATGAACTGAAGGTGGAATTAGCTAAGCCTACTCAGGAAGCAGGACGTGCTGCATTAGCTGCACTGGAAATGTCTTTGAAGGAATATCGTGAAGGATTGTTTGATGTATTGGTAACAGCTCCAATCAACAAACACACGATACAGTCGGAGAATTTTCATTTTCCCGGTCATACTGAATATATAGAAGAACGTGTAGGAAATGGACAGAAGGCCTTGATGATTTTATTAAAAGATGATTTCAGAGTAGCTTTGGTTACTGGACATGTGCCTGTCAGCGAGATTTCAAAAGATTTGACTCANGAATTAATCATGGAAAAAATGACTA
>BABD01000244.1_pt1 | contig 10960 bp, 10 predicted proteins | sample 270328 | NCBI WGS metagenome assembly BABD01 (sample SAMD00036533, study PRJNA27873) | human gut metagenome | isolation source: feces from healthy human sample In-D, Adult, Male | reverse complement strand
TTTCAACAAGGTTTTTAAAAGGAATTTTTCCCAACAGTAGCTTTTCCCAAAAAGAAAAATTCCCTTTTAACTTTCCCGTTTTTCTGGAAAACCGAAACAATAACGGGAGCCCAGAGGGGAATCGATTTCAAATAATTAAAAAAGTTACTTTTCGAAGTCAGCCCAATTAGTTCAGACGCATATCACCCTTTTTGATGAAAACCTGAATGCATACCCAACGCGGCCGACAAACTGTGGCAAGTCTGTCCCTTGGTAGAAATCTTCAGATAATCCCACAACAGTTGTTTGTAGTCCGGATGTGCGCAGTTTTCGATTACAGCCTGTGCACGTTCCATCGGACTCTTTCCACGTAAATCAGCAATACCCTGTTCGGTGATAATCACATTTACAGAGTGTTCACTATGATCGAGGTGAGAAACCATCGGCACGATTGAACTGATACATCCTCCTTTTGCCGTCGACGGACAAGAGAAGATAGAGATATAAGCACTGCGGGTAAAGTCGCCCGAACCACCGATACCATTCATCATCTTCGTACCGCAGATATGAGTTGAGTTTACATTTCCGTAAATATCCGCTTCGATAGCTGTATTCATTGAAATGACACCGATACGACGAACAACTTCCGGACAGTTAGATATTTCCGACGGACGAAGTACAAGCTTGTGACGGAAGAAATCCATATTATCATAAATGTCTTGCAGACAGTCGTTTGTAACACTGAGTGAACAAGTACTTCCAAACTTGATTCTACCCTCTTTAATCAATTTGATGACTGAATTCTGAATCACCTCCGTATACATTTCGAACGGTGGAATACTGGGATCCTTACCCAATGCACTGAGTACAGCATTAGCAATGTTTCCCACTCCCGACTGCAACGGAAGGAAAGTAGACGGAATGATTCCTCGGCGCATATCTGCTGCAAGGAAGTCAGCTACATTCTGACCAATTTTATCCGTAATAGGATCCGGCTCATGGAATCCTCTCGCTTCATCAGGCAGATTCACTTCTACCACTCCTACTATCTTTTCCGGACTTACCTGAATATAAGGCAATCCGATACGGTCGCTTGGACGTACAATAGGAATCGGACGACGATAAGGAGGGCGCTCCATTTCATACAAATCGTGCACACCTATCAGGCTTTTGCTGTGCGCAGCATTAAGCTCTACTATCACCCGGTCGGCAAGACGAGCAATTGTCGGAGTAATTCCCACACCTGCAGTCAGATAGATCCGTCCATCTTCTGTAATTTCACAGGCTTCGATGATAGCTGTAGTTACATGACCTAAAAAACCGGAACGCAAACGCTGGGCAACCTGAGAAAGATGTATATCCGTATAATTGATTTCACCGGCATTGACTGCTTTGCGGAAGTCAGTATTCGTGGTATATGGAGCACGGAAGTGAATGGCATGAGCACGAGTGAGCACTCCGTCGCAAGAATCTCCGGTAGAAGCTCCCGTAATAATACCTACCTGAAAGTGTTCTCCCCTGGCGTGTTTTTCTTCAGCCTGCCTCGCAAGCTCTGCAGTTACGGCTTTCGGACTTCCTGCCGGCGTAAACCCGCTCAGGGCAATTATCTCTCCGTCTTTTATCAAGCTGGCAGCTTCAGCTGCGGTCATAAAATTATAAGTCATGGTATTAGGTGTTTTTATAATTATTAGTATTAAACTTACAAAATCTGCTTATTAGTATTTACGGTTAAAAATCTCGGAATAAATAAATGCACGCCTTGCGTCCGCAGGTGTCTTCAACCGGACAGTTCTACCCGACTCAGGCTGTTGGGCAGTAGATAGCGTATCCTTCTGAGGCGCTTCTTCCGATAACTTCCGATGCTTTCTCCCCTCTCCTTTTCTTTTCTTATTAAGCTTATTATCAATACTTTGCTCAATACATTCATTTCGCTGACCAGCCATGATAATATCCGGCTCTACATGGACTATTGCCGGCTTAGCCATCTTCTTACGGGAGGGTTTGTTCCTTTTCTTTTCCTTTTTGGCATAATTCTGATAAGCGGCGAAAGCAATAGCTGCCACTATAACAAATATTTTTATCACTTCGTCCATAGTCTGCCAAAATGTTAAGGATTTGCCCAAAGATACTAATAAATATAACACATTCATGGATTTTAGGGAAGAAACTCATATCTTTGCAAATGAATTTATTAAATAATAACATAACATTATGACAAAAGAAGCTACGGGAGCGGACTTTAAATCCGCAACCGAACTGGAAACCAAAAAACTGTTCATCGAAACCTACGGCTGTCAGATGAATGTTGCGGATAGCGAAGTCATTGCATCTATTATGCAAATGGCAGGATACAGTCCGTGTGAAAGCCTTGATGAAGCTGATGCCGTATTTATGAACACTTGTTCTATCCGTGACAATGCCGAGCAGAAAATCCTAAACCGGCTGGAGTTCTTCCATTCTCTGAGAAAGAAGCGCAAGCACCTGATTGTCGGAGTATTGGGATGTATGGCAGAACGTGTAAAAAACGATCTGATAGAAAATCACCACGTCGACCTGGTAGCAGGACCGGATGCTTATCTGACATTGCCCGATTTGATCGGCGCAGTTGAGGCAGGAGAGAAGGCCATCAATGTAGAGCTTTCTACGACTGAAACTTACCGCGATGTCATTCCGTCACGCATCTGTGGAAATCATATTTCCGGATTCGTATCTATCATGCGCGGCTGCAACAATTTCTGTCACTATTGCATTGTGCCTTACACTCGCGGACGCGAAAGAAGCCGTGATGTGGAAAGCATTCTGAACGAAGTGCACGATTTACAGCAGAAAGGGTATAAGGAAGTAACGCTGTTAGGCCAGAACGTCAATTCTTATCGCTTCGAGCGGGAAGGAGAGGTCGTAACATTCCCGATGCTGTTACGTATCGTTGCCGAGGCCGTACCCGAAATGCGTGTACGCTTTACTACTTCACATCCCAAAGACATGAGTGATGAAACACTGCATGTCATTGCTGAAGTACCTAACGTGTGCAAGCATATCCACCTGCCGGTACAGAGCGGAAGTTCGCGTATTCTGAAACTGATGAACCGCAAATATACGCGCGAATGGTACCTGGAAAGGGTAGAGGCCATCCGTCGCATCATTCCCGACTGTGGATTGAGTACTGATATCTTCTCCGGATTCCACTCCGAGACAGAAGAAGATCACCAGATGAGTCTTTCACTGATGCGTGAATGTGCATACGACTCAGCTTTCATGTTCAAATATTCCGAACGACCGGGAACATATGCTTCGAAACATCTGCCTGATGATGTTCCCGAAGAAGTTAAAATACGCCGGTTAAACGAAATGATTGAATTGCAGAACCAGTTATCTGCCGAAAGCAACGCCCGCGATGTAGGAAAGACATTCGAGGTACTGGTAGAAGGCGTATCAAAACGCTCCAAAGAACAATTATTCGGACGTACCGAGCAGAATAAGGTAGTCGTATTCGACCGTGGCACACACCGTATCGGTGATCTTGTACGTGTGCGTATCACCGAATCCAGCTCTGCTACCCTGAAAGGTATCGAAGTAACCGAATAACCCCAGACAACAAAAACAAATTTCTTATTTATAATTCAAAATCCGAAAAGAAACAATGAAAAGAAGAATCACGCTCAGTTGGCTGCTCATGGCGTTAATCTGTCTGCCCATGTTCGCCCAGATGCAAGATCCGGTACGATTCAAGACCGAATGGAAAAACCTTTCGGCCAATGAGGCTGAAATTATTTTTACTGGTACGATGGACCAGGGCTGGCATGTTTATTCTACCGACCTGCAAGAAGGAGGTCCTACTTCTGCCACTTTCAACATCGACAAGATAGAAGGAGCAGAGCTGGTAGGAAAACTTACTCCGATAGGGAAAGAAATCAAACAGATGGATCCTATCTTCGAAATGGAAGTAAAATTCTTCGAAGGTACAGCTAAATTCTCACAGAAAGTTAAGCTCACTGGAGGTGACTATCTGATTACCGGATATCTGGAATTTGGTGCATGCAACGACCAGAACTGTCTGCCACCTACCAGCGTTGATTTTTCTTATAAAGGTACTGTAGCCGCAGCCGCTTCGGCAACAGCTACACCAGCTAAAACAGAAGAAGCAGCTGCACCTGCCGAATCAACAGAAACAGTAGATTCTACAGCAGCCGTAACAACTGCCCCTCAGACGTTGCAGGAAGCTACCGATTACTGGAAACCGGTTATCAAAGAGCTGTCCAATTACGGAAGCACCGAAGAACAGGAATCACATTCCTGGATTTACATCTTCTTCACCGGTCTGGTAGGAGGTATTCTGGCCCTGTTCACACCTTGTGTATGGCCAATTATTCCGATGACTGTCAGCTTCTTCCTGAAACGTACTAAGGACAAAAAGAAAGGTATTCGTGACGCGTGGACCTATGGTGCATCTATCGTTGTGATCTATGTAGCGCTGGGACTTGCTATTACACTGATATTCGGAGCTAGTGCACTGAATGCATTGTCTACCAATGCCATCTTCAATATCCTGTTCTTCCTGATGCTGGTTATCTTTGCGGCTTCTTTCTTTGGAGCATTCGAGATCACCCTGCCGTCTAAGTGGAGCAACGCTGTCGACAGCAAGGCTGAAGCAACAACCGGTCTGCTGAGTATCTTCCTGATGGCATTCACTTTGTCATTGGTATCATTCTCTTGTACAGGTCCTATCATCGGTTTCCTGCTGGTAGAAGTTTCTACTACCGGTAGTGTTGTAGCGCCGGCTATCGGTATGTTAGGATTTGCCATTGCACTGGCTTTACCTTTCACACTGTTCGCTATGTTCCCGTCATGGCTGAAATCAATGCCGAAATCCGGAGGTTGGATGAACGTTATCAAGGTGGTACTGGGATTCCTGGAACTGGCGTTTGCCTTGAAATTCCTGTCGGTAGCCGACCTTGCTTACGGCTGGAGACTGCTCGACCGTGAAACATTCCTTGCACTTTGGATCGTTATCTTTGCTCTGCTGGGTATGTACCTGCTGGGTAAGATCAAATTCCCTCACGACGACGACAACAATAAGGTAGGAGTAGGACGTTTCTTCCTGGCACTCATCTCACTGGCATTTGCCGTATATATGATTCCGGGACTTTGGGGAGCTCCTCTGAAAGCTGTCAGCGCATTTGCACCTCCTATGCAGACTCAGGATTTCAACTTATACAAGAATGAAGTACACGCCAAGTTTACCGACTTCGATGCCGGTATGGAATACGCTCGCCAGAACAACAAACCGGTCATGATAGACTTCACCGGATATGGTTGCGTAAACTGCCGTAAGATGGAACTTGCTGTATGGACTGATCCGAAAGTAAGTCAGATGCTGAACGACGACTACGTACTTATCACGCTGTATGTAGACGAAAAGACCAAGCTTCCAGAACCGATAAAGGTTACAGAAAACGGAACAGAACGTACTCTTCGTACAATAGGTGACAAGTGGAGCTACCTGCAACGTTCTAAGTTCGGAGCCAATGCACAGCCATTCTATGTATTGCTCGACAACGAAGGCATGCCTCTGAACAAGTCATATTCTTACGACGAAGACATTGCTAAATATGTAGACTTCCTCCAGACAGGATTGAAAAACTACAAAAAATAATTATCCTCAGGATAAATTAATAGGAAAGCTTCCGGAAAGTCATTCATTTGACCTCCGGAAGCTTTTTTATTTTACGCCACAAACAAAAAATCACTGTTTTCAGTGACAAAGAATTCTCCCGGAATACCGTTTCTTTGTAAGATAAACGAACCTCAAACAATCCATATCATGAAAGTAAGATTCTTATACTTATTGTGCTTGCTGACGTGTATATTACCAGCTTGCTCAAGCGATGACAATGAACCGGTAGACGAACCTGTAACAATAACGGTAACAGGCGTAAGCGTTTCACCCGAAAGCATCAGTCTGGAATGTGGAGAAACAAAGCAGCTGACAGCCAAAATATCACCGGAAAATGCTACGGCAGGAGATATTACATGGACTTCATCCGATGAAGCAATAGCTACGGTATCATCCGATGGAACTGTAACCGGTATAAGCAAAGGAACAGCCACCGTTACAGCCACAGTAAGCGGAAAAAGCGGAACATGTGAGGTGACTGTTACCCAAGAAGTACAGTCGGTAGAAATATCGCCTGCTACAGCAACCTTAACCAGCAAGGGAGAAACCATACAGCTCACCGCTACAGTCCTTCCAGAAGGGGCAGGAGAGGCTACATGGACATCTTCCGACGAAGCAGTAGCCACAGTATCACCCGAAGGCATTGTAACAGCCATAGGCGAGGGGACAGCTACCATCACAGCTACAGCCGGAGAAAAAACAGCTACTTGTACAATCACTGTCAGTATCTCTATTGTAGATATCGAGGGCAACCAAGCTACATTCCATCTCGACGGAGCCAGCGCTGCACAAGTATCACAAGCCATCAGTGAAGCGGCTCAGGCAGGTGTAACCCGTTTTATACTCACAGGAGATTCCGAAGCACTGGGACTATATGATGGAAATCCTTTCAGCGGCATCCAGATCGAATTACTCAACTTATCCGGAGTAACCGGATGGCAAGACCGGGATGCAGATGGCCTTCCTGAGTTGCCGGCAGAAAGCTTCAGACATACAGGCAGTTCCGATTTCTCCGGATTACAGGAAGTCATCCTGCCTCAGGAAATACAGCAACTGCAAGATTATGCTTTCTATAAATGCACCAACCTGACCAAAATCACCGCTCCGGGCGTAGTCAGAGTAAACAGCTTTGCTTTCCAAAGTTGCACCAAACTGGCAGAAGTAAGTATGCCTGAAGTTACTTACCTTGGTACCAATGCCTTTATGTCAACAGCCCTGCAAGTTGCAGACTTCCCCAAATTGCAAACCCTTGAGGGTAGTGTATTCTGGCTTTGTTCCAAACTGACAGAAGTCAACTTGCCGGAAGCAACGACAATCGGAAACGCGACACTGGTTTCACAAGGTGGTTCCCGTACAGGAATTAATACATTTGGCGACTGTTCACAGCTGGAAAAAGTATACTTGCCTAAAGCAACTACCATTGGAGATGATGCATTCAGCAACTGTAAGTCACTGAAAGAAATAGAGCTTCCGCAGGCAACAACTGTCGGAATCAAAGCCTTCTATAACTGTACCGCACTGACCAACATCAACCTGCCTCAGGCAACCGCTCTAGGTGATGATGTATTTACAGAATGTACAGCCTTAAATACAATCAAGCTGACCGCCGAAGGAAGCATTTCGGTACAAAATACAACATTCGGACCAGCCGATACCATCACAAAGAATGTCGACCTTACCCTGAATATCAATAAAAAAGGAGAAACATGGGATGAGTTCTGGCAAGAAGAAGAATGGAAAGACCATAAATGGAAAAGCATTTCCTTTGTTGAATAAGTCTTAATCCTACCATAAACGAATGCAGGTTATCCGGACAGAAGTTTCCCAGATAACCTGCATCTCTTAATTTGTAGTATTTTGATTATAAATTTCCCTACAATTTTTCTTTCACGCGAATTATACCCTTAAAGAACCTTAACAAAACACCCTCCATACCCGATTTATTTGTTATTTTGCAGCAAATTAGGGAATAAAGTGAATATACTCAATATAGATACATGTCCTCTCTGCGGGAAAACGCATTTTGAGGAAGTCATGACTTGTACGGACCATTATGCCACCGGTGAAAAATTTACGATTTACCGCTGTAAGGCGTGTGGTTTTTTGTTTACGCAGCATGTGCCCGACGAAAGTGAGATAGGCAGGTATTATGAATCGCCGGATTATATCTCGCACACGGATACGCGCAAGGGACTTGCCAACCGCCTGTATCACTATGTACGCGGATTTATGCTGGGACGCAAGGCTTCGCTGATAGAGCGGATCTGCGGTACCCGAAATGGCAGCTTGCTGGATATCGGTACGGGTACGGGGTATTTCAGCCATTTCATGCAGAAACGGGGATGGAAGGTTTCTGCCATCGAGAAGAGTCCGCAGGCACGGGCGTTTGCCAAGGAGCATTTCGAGCTGATGGTGGAGGCTCCGGAAGCGCTAGCGGCTTACGGCAAAGGGAGCTTCGATGTGATTACGCTGTGGCATGTCATGGAGCATTTGCAGGATATAAACGGTACCTGGAAGCGGCTTGCCGACATGCTGAAGGAGCGTGGTGTGCTGGTGGTAGCTGTACCTAATCCGGTTTCGTTCGATGCGCAGCATTACAGGGAGATGTGGGCGGCGTATGATGTACCGCGGCATCTGTGGCATTTTACGCCTTCTGTCATGCAGCAGTTCGGAGCGAAATATGATTTTATCCTGACCGAACGGCATCCGATGCCGTTTGACGCGTTTTATGTTTCCATGCTTTCGGAAAAGTACCGGGGAAGCCGTATGCCTTTCCTGAAAGGGATGATTAAGGGAACGGAGGCGTGGTTTGCTTCGCTGGTGAAAAAGGAACAGAGCAGTTCCATGATTTACGTATTCAGAAAAAAGTAAGGGTATGAGCAGAAAACCGGGATCTTTCTTTGATATGCAGTTCGTGACGTCGAGCATCAGCACGATGCTTGTCCTGCTGTTGTTGGGGATAGTCGTTTTTTTCGTAATGGCTGCCAACAATCTTTCTGTATATGTCCGCGAGAATATCGCTTTCTCAATTCTGATCAGTGATGATATGAAGGAAACGGATATTCTCCGCTTTCAGAAACAGCTGAACAAGGAGGTATACGTAAAGCAGACGACGTATATATCGAAGGCGCAGGCGCTGAAGGAGCAGACGGAGGCGATGGGAACGGATCCGGCGGAGTTTCTGGGACATAATCCGTTTACGGCTTCCATCGAGGTGAAGCTGAATGCGGATTACGCAAATTCTGACAGTGTTGCGTGGATAAAGGATGAGATTCAGTCGAAGAACAAGCAGGTGATAGAGATCAATTACCCGCAGGATCTGCTGGATGCGGTAAACAGTAATATCCGGAAAATCAGTATTGTATTGCTCGGACTGGCGGCACTGCTTACGCTGATTTCGTTTGCGCTTATCAACAATACCATCCGGCTGGCGGTATATTCGAAACGTTTTCTTATTCATACCATGAAGCTGGTGGGGGCCAGCTGGTCGTTTATCCGGCGACCGTTTTTGCTGCGCAACATGTGGATAGGGATACTGGCTGCTACGATGGCGGATGCGGTACTGATAGGACTGGCGTATATGCTGGTGCATTATGAACCGGACTTGCTGGCGGTGGTTACACCGGGAGTGATGGTTGTAGTGATGGGAGCGGTTTTTGTTTTCGGGGTGCTGATTACTTCGCTCTGCGCACTTATTTCCATCAACAAGTATCTCCGCATGAAAGTGAGTGAATTGTATTATATATAATAGGTGAAACTAACCAATCAATTTTTCTTTTCAATATGGACAAAAAGAACTTTGCCTTTGATAAAACGAACTTCATCCTGCTGGCTGCGGGTATGGTGGTGATTATCATCGGTTTCCTGCTGATGACGGGACCGGGCTCTACGGAAATAACTTTCGAGCCTGATATTTTCAGTGTACGTCGTATCAAGGTAGCACCGCTGGTTTGCTTCCTGGGATTTATTTTCATGATTTACGGTATACTGCGCAAACCGAAAAGTATTCAAAATAACAACAATAATTCAAGAGAATGAACTGGATAGAAGCTTTAATTTTAGGTATTCTGCAGGGACTGACAGAATATCTGCCTGTGAGCAGCAGCGGACATCTTGCTATTGGATCGGCTCTGTTTGGCATAGAGGGGGAGGAGAATCTGACTTTTACCATCGTGGTACATGTGGCAACAGTACTGAGTACGCTGGTTATCTTGTGGAAGGAAATAGACTGGATATTCCGCGGGCTGTTTAAATGGCAGCTAAACGAGGAAACAAAATATGTATTGAATATAATAATTTCAATGGTTCCGATCGGCATTGTGGGGGTGTTCTTTAAGGATTATGTGGAGGAGATTTTCGGCTCGGGACTGCTGATTGTGGGATGTATGCTCCTGCTGACGGCTGTACTGCTGACTTTCTCTTATTATGCGAAACCGAGACAGAAGGAACGTATCAGCATGAGGGATGCGTTTATTATCGGACTGGCACAGGCTTGTGCGGTAATGCCGGGACTGTCGCGCTCGGGAAGTACGATCGCTACCGGGCTGATACTGGGAAACAAGAAGGAAACGCTGGCTCAGTTTTCTTTCCTGATGGTGATACCGCCGATTCTGGGCGAGGCTTTGCTGGATGGAATGAAGATTATAAAGGATGCTTCTGCGGTAAGTGCGGGCATCAGTACGGCATCGCTGGTGGTAGGCTTCCTGGCTGCTTTCGTTTCGGGATGTATCGCATGTAAGTGGATGATTAATATTGTAAAGAAGGGCAAGCTGATCTGGTTTGGCGTGTATTGCGCCATCGTAGGTATCATCACGATTGTTACAAGCTTGCTGTCATAAACACAAACGGATGAACTTTAAAGAAGGAGAAGTGTTATATTTTGACAAGCCGCTGCGATGGACATCGTTCGCGCTTGTGAATAAAGTGAGGTATCATATCAGCCGCAAGCTGGGAGTGAAGAAAATAAAGGTAGGACACGCCGGAACACTTGATCCGCTGGCTACGGGGGTCATGATTATCTGTACCGGAAAGGCTACCAAGCGTATCGAGGAGTTCCAGTATCACACCAAGGAGTATAATCGCTACACTGCAACTGGGGGCTACAACTCCCTCGTACGACCTGGAAAAGGAGATTGATACTACGTATCCCACGGAGCATATCACACGCCTGCTGGTGGAGGATACGCTGAAGAATTTCGTGGGAACGATAGAGCAGATTCCGNCGGCTTTTTCGGCTTGTAAGGTGGACGGCAAACGTGCATACGACCTTGCCCGCCAGGGGGATGAGGTGGAGCTAAACCGAAGACG
>BABD01000190.1_pt1 | contig 11397 bp, 6 predicted proteins | sample 270328 | NCBI WGS metagenome assembly BABD01 (sample SAMD00036533, study PRJNA27873) | human gut metagenome | isolation source: feces from healthy human sample In-D, Adult, Male | reverse complement strand
AGGTGGTTGGTGGGGTAGTCCTATGAATCATATAGTTTTGCGTTATTCGGATGTTTTATTAATGCGTGCAGAGGCCTTGATTCAATTAAATGATGGTCGTCTTAATGAAGCAATTAGTCTGATTAATGAAGTTCGTAATCGTGCTGGTCAAAGTACTACTATGATTGCAGATTATCCTGCTGCTTATGGTGTTACTTTCTATGTGAAGCCTTATACGGGAACTTATACCAAGGATGAGGCTTTGAAGATGTTGAAATTTGAACGTCGTGTAGAATTGGCTATGGAAAGTGATCGTTTCTTCGATTTAGTACGTTGGGGGGAAGCCGATCAGGTCTTGAATAAATATTATGCAGAAGAAGCTGATAATTGTGCTATTTATTCAAATGCTTCGTTTACTAAAAATAAAAATGAATACTTGCCTATACCTTTTGCGCAGATNAGTGCTAGTAACGGTNATTATACACAGAATTGTGGCGGCTGGTAATTTAATTGTAAATCTTAATAAATGAATATTATGAATGCAATAAAATATATTAATAAAGTTTTTTTCATCCTTCTCTCTTTGGCTTTTGTTGCAGGATGCGATGATGATAATACGTCAGATCTTCAGTTGAACGGGCAAACTTGGCTGAATACATTGCAACTCGATGAATATCAGGGAGTCATTGATAATTCGACTAAAACTGTCGTAGTAGGAGTACCTGTCGATTATAATACAGATGCCATGAAGGTAACGGCAATTGAGGTTTCCGATGGTGCTGAAGCTTCAATGAAGGTTGGAGATATTGCCAATTTCTCTTTTCCTCAAACGATAAAAGTAACAAATGGTGATGCTTATTTGGATTATACTGTTACGGTAAAGCATGATGAAGCTAGAATTACATCGTTTAAATTGAATAATGAGTATACTGGTATTATTGATGAAGAGAATCATTCTATTTTGGTACGTGTGCCGACGAGTATCGATATTACTAGTCTTATACCTACGGTTGAAACAACCCAAGGAGCAATGGTTTCTCCAGCTTCAGGACAAGCTGTTGATTTTACAAGTCCAGTAGAGTTTACAGTTACTTATCAGAGTGCAGTTGCTGTTTATGTTGTAACTGTTGTACAGTCTGATTCTCCTAGTGCTGTATATGTAGGTTTGGCTTCTTCTATAGATGAACTAAATGCAGAAGAAAAAGAAGCTGCTAGCTGGATGTTGAAGAATATTCCTAATGCTCAGTACCTCTCATTTGAAGATGTTCGAACCGGAAGAGTTGATTTAAATGATTGCAAGGTTATGTGGTGGCATCTGCATATCGATGGAGGTATCGATTCAATGGATAAATTTGAAGCTGCTGCCCCAAGTGCTGTACAAGCAGTTTCGAAGGTAAAAGAATTTTATGAAAATGGAGGTAGCTTGTTATTGACTCGTTATGCATCGTTCTATGCAGCTAAGCTGGGTGTTACCAAGGATGGAAATGCTCCTAATAACTGTTGGGGACAGTCGGAAGAGACAGGCGAAATAACTACAGGTCCTTGGAGCTTCTTTGTGACCAATCATGAAACTCATCCTCTTTATGAAGGTGTGGATATATCAACGATTGATGGTAAAAAGGGAATTTATATGTGTGATGCAGGTTACCGGATAACTAATAGTACTGCTCAGTGGCACATCGGTTCCGATTGGGGAGGATATGAAGATCTGAATAGCTGGGAAACAAGTCATGGTGGTGTAAGTCTAGGATATGGCGGTGATGGTGCCGTAGTTGTTTGGGAATACCTTTCAAGTGAAACGACTGGTGGAGTACTTTGTATCGGTTCTGGATGTTATGATTGGTATTCTTATGGAGTAGATACTTCAGCAGATTCATATCATGGTAATGTTGCAAAGATTACTCAGAATGCAATTAATTATTTAACAAGTGAATCAAAATAAAAATTAAATAATGATTGTCCGATAAAAGAATTTTTGAAATTCAGATATTTGGAATATGTAAAATGTTTATCGGACAACATTAAAAAAATAATGTAATTTATGAAAACAATGATATATTCTTTAGCTTTAGCTGCATTCATGTCATTAAGTAGTTGCAATGATAATGATGATCCTATATTGACACAGAAAGACTGGGATGGCACTGCAACATATTTTGCTTCAACAGATGAACAGTTTACTACTTATTATAAACCGTATGTTGGTTATGTAGGCGATCCGATGCCGTTTTATGATCCGATAGAACAGAATTTTAAGATTTTGTATTTGCAGGAATTTCGTCCTAATCAGGAGGCAACATATCATCCTATTTGGGGAGTAAGTACAAAAAATGTAGACTCATACCAGTCTTTGGGGGAAGTGATTTCTACTGGTAATGCGTCGGAAGCTGATGCTGCAATAGGTACGGGTAGTACGATATACAATGATTCTGAAAAGTTATATTATACTTTTTATACAGGACATACTGCCAACCAAGAAGTTGTGATGATGGCAACTTCTTCTGACTTTAAGACATGGACGAAAAGCAAGATATTTTATTTGCAGGGAAATGACTATGGATACAGTGTAAAGGATTTCCGCGATCCGTTTGTCTTCAAAGGTGATGATGGTATTTATCATATGATTGTTTCTACGATGCAGGGAACAAAAGGCGTTTTGGCAGAATTTGTTTCTTCTGATTTGAAGTCTTGGGAACACAAAGGTGTATTTATGTCAATGATGTGGGATCGCTTCTATGAATGTCCAGATGTCTTTAAGATGGGTGACTGGTGGTATTTGGTTTACTCAGAAAAGCATGTAGCAATCCGTAAAGTCCAATATTTTAAAGGACGTACGCTGGATGAACTGAAGGCATGTACGGTTAATGACGCTGGTAAATGGCCTGATGATCATGAAGGTCTTTTGGACTCTCGTGCTTTCTATGCAGGAAAAACTGCTTCAGATGGTATTAATCGTTATATTTGGGGCTGGTGTCCAACTCGTGAAGGTAATAACAATACAGCTGTCGGAGCTGAGCCGAATGAACCTCAATGGGCTGGTAACTTGGTTGCTCACCGTATCATCCAGCATGAAGACGGTAGCTTATCATTGGGTAGCATACAAGGTATTGATAATAAATTTACTACTGTTTCATCGTTGAAGGTTATGGCTAAAAGTGAAAACGGAGTAAGTGAAAACGCAGGTAAGTATGTATTGACTGGAAATTCTTTCGTTTTATTCAATCGTTTGAACGTTGCTAATAAGATTTCCTTTACTGTAAAAGCTACTGATAAAACAGATAAGTTTGGTTTCTCTTTTGCCCGTGGTACTGATTCGAAGAAGTATTACTCTATTGTTGTAAATCCAGAAGATAACGGTAACAAGAAAAAACTGAACTTTGAAGAGCAAGGAGAAGAAGGTATGGGATTTGTTGCTGGAATTGACGGATACCTGTTCAATACTCCTGCCGATAATGAATATCATGTAACTGTTTATACAGACAATTCTGTTTGTGTTGTTTATATCAATGACAATGTAGCCTATACGAATCGTATTTATGGTACACAGAAGAACTGCTGGTCTATAAATAGTTATGAGGGAACCATTGAAGTTAGCAATATTGAAGTAAGTTATTATTAATCTAATTATTATGAGTTTGAATTTTTCGTCAAAAAAAAGTTTGTTAGCTATTGCACTAGGACTCTCACTGACTGTTCAAGGTGCAGAGAACCGTGTGGTTGTCAAGCATTTGGCTAATGAACAGAATATCATTCTTTTGGATTCGTTGAAGAAGTTTTTACTTCTTCCCGTTCAAGAGAATGCACCTGAGGGTAAGGTTAACATTATTGTTAATAATGAATTCCAGTTGGAACAAAACATAAATATTCGTCTGGCTCGTGAAAAAGTTGACTATTATGTACCATTAGATTTGTCTGCATATCAGGGAAAATCTGTTTCTGTTGATGTTACGGGTATGCCGGCATCTTCATTGTGCTGGAAGGAAATAAAGCTTTCCGATACGTTCGATTCTTCAAATCGTGAAACTTACCGTCCTGTTTATCATCATACTCCAGTGTATGGATGGATGAACGATCCGAATGGAATGTTTTATAAAGATGGAGTGTATCATTTGTATTTCCAATATAACCCTTATGGTTCGATGTGGGCAAATATGACTTGGGGACATTCTACAAGTACAGATTTGACTCATTGGACGTATGAAGGCACAGCTATTGTTCCTGACGCATGGGGAGCTATTTTCAGTGGTTCTTGTGTTGTCGATAAAGATAATACTGCTGGTTTTGGAAAAGGAGCTGTTGTCGCTTTTTATACATCTGCAAAATCTACTCCGTGGGGAGATGTACAGTCACAAAGTATGGCGTATAGTTTAGATAACGGTAAGACTTTTATTAAATATGAACATAATCCGATACTAACTTCGACTGAGCGTGATTTCCGTGATCCAAAGGTCTTCTGGTATGCTCCGGGTAAACATTGGGTGATGATGTTGGCTGTAGGGCAGGAAATGCAGATATATTCATCTGGCAATTTGAAAGAATGGAAGAAGGAAAGTAGTTTTGGAGCAATGCAAGGAGCACATGGTGGTGTATGGGAATGTCCGGACTTGGTAGAGGTCGCTGTTGAAGGTAGTAAGGAAAAGAAATGGGTATTGATTTGTAATCTGAATCCTGGAGGACCTTTTGGAGGTAGTGCTGCTCAGTATTTTGTTGGTTCGTTCGATGGTAAGAAGTTTGTGAATGAATCACCAACTCAGACCAAATGGCTTGATTGGGGAAAAGATAATTATGCAACTGTTACGTGGAGTAATGCTCCTGCTGGCCGTTGTATAGCATTGGGCTGGATGAGTAACTGGCAGTATGCAAATAATGTTCCTACTACACAATATCGTAGTGCGAATACATTGGCGCGTGACCTGACTCTTTATAGAGCAGGAGGGGAATTGTATTTGAAGAGTAAACCTTCACCTGAAATAAAGAAAGCACGTGCGGAAGAAAAAAAGATATCAACTTTTGAGGTGAAGGGTAACTATGAAGTTGCAAGTTTGCTGGCAGACAATAAAGGTGCTTATGAAATAGAAATGACAATCGAAAACAAAGGCACATCTAAAATTGATTTTTCTCTGATGAATGAGAAAGGTGAAAAAGTAGCCATGTATTACGATGTAGTACGTAAGCAGTTTGTTATGGACCGTAGTGCTAGTGGTATTGTTGGTTTTAGCCGTGATTTTCCTGCTGTGACTGTTGCTCCTGTTAGGAATACAGATCAAATACATCTTCGTTTATTTATTGACCGTTCCAGTGTTGAGGCTTTTGGTGAAGATGGGGAATATGTGATGACTAATCTGGTTTTCCCTGCAGAACCATACAATAGAATGGTTTTTAGTTCAGATAAAGGAAGCTATATTGTTAAATCAATGAATGTGTATAGATTGCAGTAGATTAGAATAGAAGCCTATTTTTTGAAGAGGCTGGCTGAATCATATTTGATAAGCGTTAGCTGTAGAATTGAAACATAAAGAAATGCCCTATGAAACAAATCTGTTGTATAGGCAGCGTGTAAGGTGCTTATACACAGATTTGTAAAAATGTTGCGTCGTATGACAAAATTGTTTCATGAAACATTTTTGCTATATGATGTAACATATGTTATACCCGTTAACTAGACGTCTGACTACTTTTGTGGCAAATAAAAAATCAAACTTTTCATACAAAATTTTAATGCTATGAAGACTGAAAAAAGACAGTTTGGCAATCGTATGGGAGCTGCAGTCTTGCTGCTTGCTTTAGTTTGTGCTAATGGATATGCACAAGAGGAAAACAAATCATCAAACAACAACGGTGGTTCTAAAGAAGAAGGCAACCGCAATGTGATGTTGAATGCTGCTAGTGCTAACGGACCTCGTGAAATTCAGATTGGTCTTCCTTCTGCGGATGTAAATGTACTCGAGAATGGTATTCCTGTTACTTATGCTACGAATCCTCACAGCGTAAATTCTTTGTGGCGTGCTGATGCCAGCTTGAGCCATGTGGGACTTCTTAAGATTTCTGAAACTGCTATTACTACTGGTAATATCGGTTATGCCGTAAACTCTTTTACTCAGCTGGGACAAAAAGGTTTTCATGGTACATTAAACTATAAGACTAACCATTTTGGTATGCAAGAAGTTTCATTGAACCTGAATGGTGAAATTGCAAAAGACTGGTTTTATAGTGGAAGCATTTATCAGGATTTTGATCCGGGAACTTTTAAAATCAAATCAACTCCGTTCCAGGATAGAACTCAGATCTACAAATTTGCTTTGACAAAACGTTATAATGATAATCGCGGTGAATTTACAGCAATGTATCATTATAGCAACAGTCATCCGGTTTATATGTATGCTACCCAGTCGGCTCCATTTATATATGTTGGTGATGGTAGTGTAAAAGAATTTGGCGATTTCGCTCTTGGTACTACATCTTACTTGCCAATGGATAATGAGATGGTATACCGCGATATGCGTACAGGCGAGTTGAAAAAGACAAATCTTTACGATGCTGTACAGAATAAGGGTAGTGAGTTCGTTTTGATGAATGATTATAAATGGGATAATGGACTGGCATGGAAAGTCGTTATGAAATACGATCATGCTACTGGTTCATGTGTATATCAGACTCCTATGGAACTGAGTCAGCGTACTAACAGCTCTATTGATTATCAGTATGAAGCAGCCGACGGATCAATGCAGCCGTATGACGGTGAATATGTGCAAAGCCGTATGTCATGTTTGAATCGTGGTTTCATCGATGAATTTATGTTTACTACTGAATTGTCACGTAAATTGTCTAATGGAACATGGCGTTTGGGATTGAATGAGTGGTATTATGACATCGACTATGCTTCAAATACAACCATGTATGATCAGTCTGTTCCTACAGACGGCAGTTATCCGGTACGTTTGTGGAATCCTGCTTTTGCAAATGCAACCGCTCGTTCTTATGCTGGAAACGGATATTATTATGATTTCAATAAGAATGCTTCGGAATATTATAAAGGTCATGAAAATAAATTGGCTGTTTATTTTACTCATGACTGGGATATAACAGACAGATTAAACTTGTATTATGGTGCACGTTTCGAGTATCAGGCACTTCGTGGAAACAATGCCGCAGTAAAAAATGCCAATGGTGATTACGTCGGACGTTTTGCTAATTATTATCTTGGAGCCACTGCTGTTCCTGTATACGATGTAGATGGTAATCAGACTGGTTATGCTGCAGGAGCTGCCGGTACAGCTGGAGCTGTATCTATCGAACCGACTCCGATGAGTTATGATTGGTTTAATTATGCATTGAGTGCTGCCGCTACGTATAAATTGACAAATAAGTTCGGATTTACCGGTGACTTCACTTACATTACTCAGCATCCTAGAATCGAGAACTTTGCACCTGCTACATTACCGAATACAGACAAGATATCTGTTCCTCTGGGACGTGCCGGAATTTATTTCAATAATGAATGGTTGAGCTTGACTTCATTGTTCTCATATATTTCGAAGACAAACAATAACTCAACATTGAATCTTCAGCATGCGGTAAATGGTGTCAATGAAATCTTGGCTGCTCCACTTAACTATGATATCAAGACTTTGGGATGGACTACCGACGTTGTTGCTACTCCGTTTAAAGGATTCGATTTGCACTTCCTGTTTACTTATCAGAAACCGACTTATAAAAAGTATGAAACATCGGTTAAGTTCTCTGATGGATATGTTGGTCAGATTAATGCTACAGGCAATATCGTTGCAGAAATTCCTCAGGTAATTATTGAAATCGACCCGAGCTATATGATTACTAAAGATTTGAAAATTTGGACTAGTTTCCGTTACTTTAGTAAGACTTATGCTAATATCAATGATGCATATTATTTCAACGGACGTTGGGAAACTTTTGGAGGTTTGAACTGGCAGGTTAACAAAAAATTGTCTTTGGGATGTTCTGTTGTTAACTTCTTGAATCAGACAGGAGCAAAAGGAAGTATAGCTGGTGCTGAACTGGTAACAAAAGAAGAAGCTGGCAAATATGCCAATACAGTAATGGCTGGAAGCTACATTCGTCCGTTTACCGTAGAATTCTCTGCACAAATTAAATTTTAATAGTTAGTTTCTTAATTAATAAGCAGTTTTGTATGCTCTATCTCCGCAAAGCGAAGATAGAGTTTGCAAAAGCTGACAAGGTTTATCCTGTTTTCAATAGGTATTCGTAATAAATAAAATAAGTCGGCTAATGTCCGATAAATCAAAAATTAGTATCTTTAAAACATTCTAAAAGCATATACCATGAAACGTAAAATCTTTAATCTGATCCTGGGACAAGCTTTTTTATGCAGTATGATTGCTTGTCAGTCACAGAAAAGTAATTTGACATTCGAAAATCAGGGAGATTCGTTGACTATTGTTCGCATAACTCATCCTACTAAATATTTATTGCTTCCTATTCAGGAGGCAGCAAGTGAAGGAAAAGTAAAACTTGATACTGGCAGCCCTGCTGATATGGCAATGGACGTTCGTCTGGCCGTAGACAGCATAGAATATTATGTACCATTCGAATTGCCTCAGGGAGTTGAAGAAGCAACAGTTACTATTGGTAAGGTTCCTTCCGGTGCTGTATGCTGGGAAAATATTCAGTTGTCGGATACATTCAATACAGCAAATACCGATTATTACCGTCCTATTTATCATCACACTCCTTTATATGGATGGATGAATGATGCAAACGGACTTGTATATAAAGACGGTGAATATCATTTGTATTTCCAGTATAATCCTTATGGATCAAAATGGGGAAATATGCATTGGGGACATTCTGTCAGTAAGGATCTGATTCACTGGGAACATTTAAAACCGGCGATAGCTCGTGATACATTAGGACATATCTTTTCAGGAAGTTCTATCGTCGATCATAACAACAGCGCAGGCTACGGTAAAGATGCTATGATTGCCTTTTATACATCTGCAAGTGATGAACACGGACAGATTCAGTGTATGGCATATAGCAACGACAATGGACGTACATATACAAAATACGAGAAAAACCCGATTCTGACTCCGTTTGACGGATTGAAAGACTTCCGTGATCCGAAAGTGTTCTGGTATGAACCGGCGCAGAAATGGTATATGATTGTTTCTGCAGATAAGGAGATGCGTTTTTATTCTTCTTCTAATTTGAAAGACTGGGAATATTTAAGCGGATTTGGCAAGGGGTATGGTGTTCAGCCAAATCAGTTCGAGTGTCCGGACTTTATTCAGTTGCCGGTTGACGGTGATAAGAATAACATGAAATGGGTAATGATTGTCAATATCAACCCAGGATGTATGTTTGGTGGTAGTGCAACAGAATATTTTGTTGGTGATTTCGACGGTAAAGAATTTAAGTGCGATACAAAACCTGAAGTAACCAAATGGCTTGATTTCGGAAAAGATCATTATGCTACTGTTTGTTTCTCTAATACAGGCGACCGTATCATAGCTGTTCCCTGGATGAGTAACTGGCAATATGCTAATGCAACTCCTATCCGTCAATATCGTGGAGCTAATGCTTTGCCTCGTGAATTGTCTCTTTATACAAAAGACGGACAAATCTATATGGCTGCCAATGCTGTGAAGGAAACAGAAGCATTGCGTAAAGATACCCGTAATATTGATGATTTTGCAGTAAAAGGGGAATATAAAATCGATGAAATTGTGCCTCAGACAGATGGTGCTTATGAATTGGAAATGGATGTAACTCCTGACAAGGCGCAAGTTGTTGGATTTGACTTGTTGAATGCCAAAGGCGAAAAGGTAAAAGTTTATCTGGATATGAAAGAAGGTAAATTGGTTGCCGACCGTACTGAAAGTGGTATTGTCGATTTGGCACGTCATGGAGAAATGAATGTACATGAAAAGGAAACAGATGATCACCGTAAGACAATGTCTGTTAACTATAAAAACGACTTTGCACTGGGTACATGGGCTCCTCTGTCACTTTGTGAAGGAAAAACTTATCATCTGAATGTTTTTGTCGATAAATGTTCTGTTGAAATTTTTGTAGACGGTGGACGTATTGCCATGACTAATCTGGTATTCCCGACTCAACCGTACAACACTTTGCGTTTCTATGCAGAAAACGGTGAAGCACAGATAAGCAATATGAAAATTTATAAATTAGGACTGTAAGCAGTCAGATTGCTTCAGTTCTCTGCAAGTTCAGGTTCTGGCGTCCTTTCATGTTCTTTGGAACTTGAACTTGCTTTTTATTATAAAATTCTCTTCATTAATTATACACCTGTAAACCATGAAACATATTTGTACTTTAGCTCTCGCAGCTTTGGTAGGAATGCAGGCATATGCTGCCGAAAAGCAAATTATCCGTATTTCTACCGATCAGACTGATCTTGTTCTTCAGGTTGCTCCTAATGGACGGCTTTATCAGTCATACTTGGGTGAGAAGTTACTTCATGAATCCGATCTTGACCTGTTGGGATGGAGTGTTCATCCGGCCTCTGATGCCAGTGTGATAGAACGTGGATGGGAAGTATGCAGCACCTCCGGAAATGAGGACTTCTTTGAACCGGCATGGGGAGTAACCCATAGCGACGGTAATCCTTCTACATGGCTGTACTATGTATCTTCTTCTACCAAACAAGTGGAAGGAGGAACTCAGACAGATATATTACTTCGCGATGACAAATATCCAGTAGATGTTACTTTACATTATATAGCTTATCCGAAAGAAAATATTATTAAGACTTGGAGTGAAATAAAGCATCAGGAAAAGAAACCGATATCTTTGTTCCGCTATGCTTCTACCATGCTTTATTTCAGCAGTCCGTCGTATTATCTTACAGAGTTCAGCAGCGATTGGGCGAAAGAAGTACAGATGACTAGTCAGCAGCTTCAATTCGGGAAAAAAATAGTCGATACTAAGCTGGGAAGTCGTGCTGCCATGCATGCACAGCCTTTCTTTATGGTAGGACTGGGACAACCGGTTGCTGAAAATACAGGTGATGTATTAATGGGAACCATCGGATGGACAGGCAATTTCCGCTTCACATTCGAAGTTGACAATGTGGGCAATCTGCGGGTTATTCCGTCTATAAATCCTTATGCTTCTGTGTATGAACTGCCTAAAGGGGAAGTGTTTACAACTCCGGAATTTATTTTTACCTTGAGTAAGGGTACAGGTGAGGGTAGCCGTAATTTCCAGCGCTGGGCACGCAATTACCAGTTGAAGGATGGAAAAGGTACTCGTATGACGTTGCTCAACAATTGGGAGAATACTGCATTCAACTTTGATGAGCCTACACTGGCCGAACTGATGAAGGAGGCGAAAGACTTGGGCGTTGACATGTTCTTGCTTGATAGACGGATGGTTTGGTAACAAATATCCTCGTAATAG
>BABD01000111.1_pt1 | contig 11794 bp, 8 predicted proteins | sample 270328 | NCBI WGS metagenome assembly BABD01 (sample SAMD00036533, study PRJNA27873) | human gut metagenome | isolation source: feces from healthy human sample In-D, Adult, Male | reverse complement strand
TAGCCAATGATGGTGTAATGGTGAAACCNAAACTCGTAAAAGCGATAGCCAAAGACGGAGATATACTGGAAGAGATTCCGACAGAGATTGTTAATCCTAAAATTTGTTCGGATACGACACTTACCATGATTCGCACCATTTTGCGGAAAGTGGTTTCGGAAGGGCTTGCCAAGCCGGCAGGAAGCAAGCAATTCAGCGTATCTGGAAAGACAGGAACAGCCCAAATCTCTCAAGGTAAGGCAGGTTATAAATCCGGAGGTGTAAGTTATCTGGTTAGTTTCTGTGGCTATTTTCCCTCAGAAGATCCCAAATATAGCTGCATTGTTTCAATACAAATTCCTCACGGACCAGCTTCCGGAGGATTGCAGGCAGGAAGTGTGTTCAGCCGTATTGCCGAACGTATTTATGCCAAACACCTGTTCCGCGATCTGGCTCATGCCAAAGATTCAACGGCAGTCCTTATTCCGGGCGTAAAAAATGGAGATATAAATGAATCGGCATATGTACTGCGTGCACTGAACGTACCAGGAAACAGCAGTTCCATCCCCTATTCTGCCCAGCCACTTTGGGGAAAAGCTTCGTGCACAGACAGCTATGCAGATTTAAAGACTACCAAAATGAATAAAAAGCTAGTTCCCAATGTACTGAATATGGGCGCAAAAGATGCTGTTTATCTGCTGGAAAGTTACGGACTGAAAGTACGTATCACAGGTATAGGCAAAGTAAGAGCTCAAAGTATAGCTGCCGGATCTACTATTCATAGAGGACAAACAATTACATTAACATTAAGATAACAGAAATAACATAAAAACATGAAACTGGAAAATATCATTAAATCCGTCAACGTCTGCGAAATAAAAGGTAATGTTGACAAAGAAATAGCAGGTATCCAAATGGACTCACGTTTGGTTGAAGCCGGACATTTGTTTGTTGCCGTTAAAGGAACTCAGACAGACGGACACGCTTATATTGAAAAGGCTATTGAAAAAGGAGCCTCTGCAATTGTCTGCGAAACACTTCCTGACACACTGAATGAACATGTAACGTACATAAGAGTAGCTGATACCGAAGATGCAGTAGGCAAACTGGCTACCACTTTTTATGGAGATCCAACTTCCAAACTCGATCTGGTAGGAGTAACCGGAACAAACGGAAAAACTACAATCGCCACCTTATTATATAATATGTTCCGCAAATTCGGATATAAGGTAGGATTATTGTCTACCGTTTGCAATTATATCGACGGTGAAGCAATCCCGACCGACCATACTACTCCCGACCCTATCACATTAAACCGTCTGCTGGGACGTATGGCTGATGAAGGATGTAAATATGCATTCATGGAAGTAAGCTCACACTCTGTCGCACAGAAGCGTATCGGAGGACTGAAGTTTGCTGGAGGTATTTTTACCAACATCACACGCGATCATCTGGACTATCACAAGACATTCGAAAATTACCTGAAAGCTAAAAAGGCATTTTTCGACAATCTTCCCAAGACTGCATTTGCTCTGACCAATGCTGACGACAAGAATGGCAGTGTAATGGTACAGAATACAAAGGCGAAAATTGCGACTTACTCTTTGCGTACGCTTTGCGAATTCAAGGGAAAGGTTCTGGAAGATGGCTTCGAAGGTATGCTGATGGATATAAACAATCGTGAAGTCAACGTACAGTTCATCGGTCGTTTCAATGCATCGAACTTGCTTGCTGTATATGGAGCGGCATGTTTATTAGGCAAACAGCCTGAAGATGTCCTGCTGATACTGAGCACACTGCGTCCAGTAGCGGGACGTTTCGACGCTTTGCGCTCGAAAAAAGGCTATACAGCAATAGTCGATTATGCACATACTCCTGACGCATTGGTAAATGTACTGAACGCCATACACGAAGTTCTGAAAGGAAGAGGACGAGTGATAACAGTGGTAGGTGCAGGAGGTAACCGGGATAAGGGTAAACGCCCCATCATGGCACAAGAGGCAGCTAAACAAAGCGATCGTGTAATCATCACATCTGATAACCCTCGCTTCGAAGAGCCTCAGGATATCATAAACGATATGCTGGCCGGACTGACAAAAGAAGATATGAACAAAGTTCTTTCCATAGCCGACCGTAAAGAAGCTATACGCACAGCCTGCATGCTGGCACAAGCTGGTGACGTAATTCTCGTAGCAGGAAAAGGACACGAAAATTATCAGGAAATCAAAGGAGTAAAGCATCATTTTGATGACAAAGAAGTGTTAGCAGAGATTTTTGACAACGAATAATACAAGTACAACATGTTATATTACTTATTTAATTATCTGGAGCAGCTTGATTTTCCCGGAGCACGTATGTTCGGATACGTATCGTTCCGTTCGCTTATGGTTATCATCCTGTCTTTGCTGATATCAGCGATATTCGGAGAATATTTTATCAAGTTACTCAAGCGGAAACAAATTACGGAAACGCAGCGTGATGCTTCGATTGACCCGTTTAATGTAAATAAAATCGGAGTTCCTACAATGGGAGGAATTATCATTATCGTCGCCATTCTTATTCCTTGCCTTTTGCTGGGTAAGCTGCACAATATATACATGATATTGATGCTGATAACTACAATATGGCTAGGCAGTCTAGGATTTGCCGACGACTATATCAAGGTCTTCCGCAAAGACAAAGAAGGACTTCACGGAAAGTTTAAGATCATCGGGCAGGTAGGACTTGGTCTGATTGTCGGTCTGACGCTTTACCTCAGTCCTAATGTAGTAATCCGCGAAAACGTCGAAATCCAGAAAGACGGACATGTAGTTGATGTGGTACACAAAAGTCAAGACGAAAAATCGACAAAAACTACAATTCCTTTCTTCAAGAACAACAACCTGGATTATGCAGACTTTGTAGGTTTTATGGGAGAAAGTGCACAGTCGGCTGGATGGATTGTTTTTGTACTAGTTACTATTTTTGTAGTAACCGCTGTATCCAACGGAGCAAACCTGAATGACGGTATGGATGGCATGGCCGCAGGAAACTCGGCTATCATCGGAGTTACGCTGGGAATACTGGCTTACGTGTCCAGTCACATAGAGTATGCCAGCTACCTGAACATCATGTACATTCCGGGAAGCGAAGAGCTGGTTATCTTCATATGTGCTTTCATCGGAGCTCTGATAGGTTTTCTCTGGTACAATGCTTTCCCGGCACAAGTATTCATGGGAGATACAGGCAGCTTGACTATTGGAGGTATCATAGCAGTATTTGCTATTATTATTCATAAGGAACTGCTGATTCCTATATTATGCGGTATCTTCCTTGTAGAAAACTTATCGGTTATTCTTCAAGTAAGATATTTCAAGAGTGGCAAGAAGAAAGGACTTAAACGCCGGATCTTCAAGCGTACTCCTATACACGATCACTTCCGTACTACACTATCACAACTTGATCCGAACTGTACGTATCTGATAACATCTCCAAGTAGTGTCTTTCACGAATCGAAAATTACTGTTCGGTTCTGGATTGTCACTATTGTATTAGCAGCAATAACAATTATAACTTTAAAGATAAGATAAGAGATCATGGCAAAAAGAATTGTCATTTTAGGAGCTGGCGAAAGCGGTGCGGGAGCAGCCGTGCTGGCACAGAAACAAGGTTTCGATACATTTGTTTCTGACATGTCTTTAATAAAAGACAAATATAAGAATATGTTAAACGAACGAGGCATTCAATGGGAGGAAGGGCGTCATACAGAAGAGCTGATCCTGAATGCAGACGAAGTCATCAAGAGTCCGGGAATACCTAACGACGCACCGATGATCTTGAAACTGAAGGAACAAGGCACTCCGATTATTTCAGAAATCGAATTTGCCGGACGATACACCAATGCTAAGATGATTTGTATCACAGGAAGCAACGGAAAGACTACTACTACTTCTCTTATTTATCACATTTTTAAGAAAGCAGGATTAAACGTTGGACTGGCAGGAAATATCGGACAAAGTCTGGCTTATCAAGTTGCAGAATGTAATTATGACTATTATGTTATCGAACTAAGCAGTTTCCAGCTGGACAATATGTATAAGTTCCATGCTAATATTGCTGTCCTGATGAATATCACCCCCGACCATCTGGACCGTTACGATTATAAAATGCAGAACTATGTGGATGCCAAGTTCCGTATTATCCAGAACCAAACAGACAATGATGCATTCATTTTCTGGAACGACGACCCAGTCATCCAAAAGGAATTGCATAAATATGGAATACACGGACACTACTATCCGTTTGCGGAAAAGAAAGAAGAAGGACTGGCTGCTTTCGTAGAACAAAATAAAGTCTACTTTACCAAGCCAATTGAATTTAACATGGAACAAGAGGAACTTGCCCTGACAGGTACCCACAACTTGTTCAACTCAATGGCTGCCGGTATTTCAGCCAATATTGCTGGTATCCGAAAAGAATGTATCCGCGAAGCACTGAGTGATTTTAAAGGGGTTGAACACCGTCTGGAAAAAGTAACACGCGTACGTGGAGTAGATTATATCAACGACTCAAAAGCAACTAATGTCAACTCGTGCTGGTATGCACTCAACAGTATGAAAACTAAGACAGTGCTTATCTTAGGAGGCAAAGACAAAGGAAATGACTATAACGAAATAGCCGATCTGGTGAAAGAAAAATGCTCCGGATTAATATTCCTTGGACTCCACAACGAGAAACTACATGACTTCTTTGATGGATTTGGATTGCCTATCGCCGATGTACAAAGCATGAAAGATGCAGTAGATGCCGCATACCGTATGGCGAAAAAAGGAGAAACCGTACTTCTGAGTCCATGCTGCGCTAGCTTCGACTTATTCAAAAGTTATGAAGACCGTGGCGACCAGTTTAAAGAATGTGTGAGAAATTTATAATAAAATTATCCTGACAAAATGGATTTGCTAAAAAACTTATTCAAAGGCGACAAAGTAATATGGATTATTTTCCTATTACTTTGCCTTGTTTCTATCATTGAAGTATTCAGCGCCTCTAGTACACTGACTTACAAAAGCGGTGATCACTGGAGACCTATTACCATGCACATGATATTAATGGCGGTAGGAGCTATTGTAGTACTTATCGTCCACAATATTCCTTGCCGCTGGTTTAAAACATTCATTATACTATTGCCGATATCATGGCTATTACTGATTGCCGTGTTTATAATAGGAGCTTTGACTAATGGAGCAAAACGCTGGATAGATTTGGGATTTATTCAATTCCAGCCTTCTGAAGTAGCAAAAATGGCAACAATCATAACTGTTGCATTCATCTTGTCGAAAATGCAAGAGGAAAAACAAGCAAATCCAAAAGCTTTTAAATACATACTATGGGTTACGGGCATAACCTGTATACTTATCATTACCGAGAATCTTTCTACAGCCGTATTGTTATGTGGAAGCGTATTTCTCATGATGTATGTCGGACGAGTTCCTCTCCGGCAAATGGCTATGCTTGTGGGCATATGCGGTGGAGCTCTAATCTTTGCTTTATGCACAATTAAATATGTTCCTTCTGAAACATGGGATAAAATAGGTTTACATCGTATGGTAACCTGGCAAAGCCGTTTGGATAACCATTTTGACACGTCGACGGTTCCTCCTGAGAAATTCGATATCGACGGGGACGGACAGATTGCCCATGCCAATATAGCCATAGCAACAAGTAACATTCTAGGAAAAGGCCCAGGCAATAGTGTACAGCGCGATTTCCTTTCACAAGCTTTTTCAGATTTTATTTATGCCATCATCATAGAAGAATTGGGACTGATAGGCGGAGGCATCGTTGCCTTTCTGTACATATGGCTTTTAATGAGGATAGGAAAAATTGCGAGAAACTGTGACAAGTCGTACTACTCCTTTTTAGTCATGGGCATCGGTTTACTTCTTGTAACACAGGCAATGTTTAACATGCTGGTAGCCGTCGGCATCATGCCGGTAACCGGACAACCTCTCCCTTTAATCAGTAAAGGAGGTACTTCCACGCTGGTCAACTGTGCATACATCGGCATCATATTAAGCATCAGCCGTCACGTAAATGAATTGAAGAAACAACAAGAGCAGGAAGAAGCAGAAAAGCAAAAACAAATACAAGAAGCTGCAGTTACATTGCTGCAAAATGCAGCTAATCTTGCAAAAGAACAAACATTAAATGAATCGCAGAATAAAGAGCAAAATGGAGAAATCTAAAAAAGAATAGAGCTTTTTATCCCTGTAATTTTGCAGCTAAATAAAATAGAAACAGAATAATTATTTTTACAAGTTTATTCCTAACTTTGCAGGAAAATATAAAATTATGAAAGATAATTTGAGGATTATAATCAGCGGAGGAGGTACTGGAGGTCACATCTTTCCAGCAGTATCCATAGCCAATGCAATCAAGGAACAGCATCCCGATACGGAAATTCTGTTTGTTGGTGCAGAAGGGCGTATGGAAATGCAACGTGTGCCAGCCGCAGGATATAAAATAATAGGCTTACCTGTTGCCGGATTCGACAGAAAAAACTTATTGAAGAACTTTAGTGTTCTCATAAAACTGTTTCGCAGTCAGTTGAAAGCACGTCAAATTATCAAAGAGTTCAAACCACATGCCGCAGTGGGAGTTGGCGGATATGCCAGTGGTCCCACCCTTAAAATGGCAGGCATGATGGGTATCCCGACGCTGATTCAAGAACAAAATTCTTATGCAGGAGTAACCAACAAACTGCTTGCAAAGAAAGCATGCAAGATTTGTGTTGCTTATGAAGGTATGGAACGTTTTTTTGATAAAGAAAAAATCATCCTTACCGGTAATCCGGTACGGCAAGGGTTATTAAACAGTTCCATCGATCGTGAAAAAGCAATTCAATCGTTTGGATTAGATCCGCAGAAGAAAACAATATTAATTGTCGGAGGTAGTCTGGGTGCACGCACAATAAACAATTGTGTTATGCAAGGGTTGGAAAAGATTAAAAACTCCGGAGTTCAGTTTATCTGGCAAACCGGTAAATTTTACATCAACGAAGCTAAAGCTACAGTAGCGAAAGCTGGAGAAATTCCGATGTTGCACACTACTGATTTCATATCAGACATGGCAGCGGCATATACCGCAGCCGATTTGGTTATCAGCCGTGCTGGAGCAGGATCGATTTCTGAGTTTTGCTTACTGCAAAAACCAGTCATACTCGTTCCCTCGCCGAATGTAGCCGAAGACCACCAGACTAAAAATGCACTTGCTTTAGTCAACAAAGGGGCAGCTCTATATGTTAAAGACTCAGAAGCTACACAAAAGCTCCTCGACCTGGCAATAGCAACTGTATCGCAGCCGGACACATTAAAAAATTTAAGTATGAACATAGCCAAGCTGGCGTTTAAGGATTCTGCAAATGTCATTGCAAACGAAGTCTATAAGCTAGCTGTAAAATATAAAAAAGAACATGAACGTTAATACACTGAAAGCTGTTTATTTCATCGGAGCAGGAGGTATAGGTATGAGTGCTCTGGTTCGCTACTTTTTATCAAAAGGTAAAAAGGTAGGCGGCTACGACCGTACACCAAGTGAACTGACTGAAACATTAATTAAAGAAGGAGCAGCTATTCATTATGAAGAAAACGTTTCACTCATTCCAGATGATTTTCTGAATCCGGAAACGACTTTGATTGTATATACTCCTGCAATTCCTGCTGACCACAAAGAGCTTAACTATTTTCGTGAGCATGGATTTGAAATACAAAAACGTGCTCAAGTATTGGGTATGCTTACACGTACAGAAAAAGGACTCTGTGTAGCGGGTACCCATGGAAAGACAACAACTTCCACAATGACCGACTATCTGCTGGATCATTCTCATGTAGGATGTAATGCCTTTCTGGGAGGAATATCAAAGAATTATCACACAAATCTGTTGCTGTCCGATCAAAGCGACTTTGTTGTTATCGAAGCCGATAAATTCGACCGTTCATTCCATTGGCTGACTCCATATGCGACTGTTATCACTGCAACAGACTCAGATCATTTGGATATATATGGTACTCACGAAGCATATGTAGAAAGTTTTCAGAAATATACCTCTCTAATTCAGCCGGAAGGTTACCTTATCATAAAAAAAGGGATCGATCTCAACCCAGCTGTACAACCAGGAGTGACGGTATATACCTATTCCACAGAAGAGGGGAATTTCCATGCAGAAAACATCCGGATCGAAAACGGAGAAATTTATTTCGACTTCATTTCTCCATTGGGTAATATAGAAGGAATACAATTAGGAGTTCCTGTCTACGTCAATATCGAAAATGGAATAGCTGCAATGGCCTTGGCACAAATAGGAGGAGCTACAAACGAGGAGATCAAACAGGCGATGCCTGGTTTCCGAGGAGTAGACCGCCGATTTGACTTCAAGCTGAAAAATGACCGAATCGTGTTTATCAGTGACTATGCCCATCATCCGGCAGAAATCAAGCAAAGCATATCTTCTGTGCGAATGCTTTATCCTGATAAAAAGATAACAGCTGTTTTCCAGCCTCATCTATATACACGTACTCGCGATTTCTATAAAGATTTTGCAGACAGTTTGTCACTTCTCGACGAAGTTATCCTGCTTGATATTTATCCGGCACGCGAATTACCGATAGAAGGTGTAACCAGCAAATTAATTTATGATAACCTACGCCCTGATATCGAAAAAAGTATGTGTTCTAAAGAAAATTTACTGGAAGTCATAAAACACAAAAAGACTGATGTTCTTATAACATTAGGAGCCGGAGATATAGAAAACTATGTACCACAGATATACGAATTATTAAAAGACAAATGATAAAACGAATTTTCATACTCTGCACATTATTACTGGCAACAGCTTATTTAATATTAGCCGTTACCACATTTAATAGCAAGCCTGCCGATCAGGTTTGCAAGGGTATGGAATTGACTGTCAAAGATAGTATTGATTACGGCTTTGTTACGGATAAAGAAGTCAAAGAGATTCTGAAAAAAGGAAAGATATACCCTGAGGGCAAGCAACTCTCAAGCATAAATGTGCGCCAGCTGGAGGAACTTCTTTCCAGCCATCCCTTTATCGAAAATGCAGAGTGCTATCTTACATCAGGAGGCAAGGTGGCTATTGACATTTATCAAAGAGTTCCTGTCATGCGAGTCATGAGCAGCAACGGAGACAATTACTATTTAGATAATGCCGGAAAAATAATGACCGCAGCCGGGAAATCGGTTCATGTAGTTGTTGCAACCGGATTCATAGACCGCAAGTTTGCCCAAACAGAATTATACCCGTTGGGAAAATTCCTACAATCGGACAAATTCTGGGAATCACAAATTGAGCAAATCAATGTAACTCCCAAACAAGAACTGGAATTGGTTCCCCGAGTAGGTGAACATATACTCTTTTTAGGGAAACCTGGAAATTATAAAGAAAAATTCAGTAAATTGCGAACATTCTACCAAAGTGCGCTGAACCGGGTAGGATGGAACAAATACGAACGGATCAGCATTGAATTTAACAATCAGATTATTTGTACCAAAAAGGAGAAATAAGATATGGCAGCAACAGACTTTATAGCAGCAATAGAGCTGGGATCGGCAAAAATAACAGGTATTGCGGGAAAGAAGAATGCTGACGGAAGCATCCAGGTTCTTGCATATGCCAGCGAACGCTCATCCGATTGTATCAAGAAAGGAGCAATATACAATCTGGACAAAACGACGCAATGCCTCAGTGCAGTAATCTGTCAATTGGAAGAGACTTTACATGCATCTATAAAAAAAGTGTATGTGGGTATCGGAGGACAGTCGGTAAGAAGCATTCGACATACAGAAACAAAGCAACTGACAGAAGAAACTAAAATATCTCAGGCCCTCATCGATGCTATTATGGAAAGCAACCGTGAAATAACATTGATGGATCAGGAAATATTAGCTGTCGAACCTCAAGAATATAAACTGGGAAACAACCAGCTTACTACAGAACCGGTGGGTATTCAGACAGACCGCATCGAAGGAAACTTTCTGAATATTATTGCACGTAACTCACTAAAGAGCAACATACGTCAATGTTTCCGCCAAACCGGATATGAAGTTGCCGAATATTTACTTTCTCCATTGGCAACGGCCAACGCTGTACTCACCGGAAGTGAGAAACGTTCTGGCTGTGCCCTCGTAGATTTTGGTGCAGATACAACTACTGTATCGGTTTATAAAAACAACTTGCTTCGCCATCTGGCTGTCATACCTTTGGGAAGCAGCAATATAACAAAAGATATCTGTAGCCTGCAAATAGAAGAAGAAGATGCAGAGCAACTTAAGCTTCATTATGCTTGTGCCTACACAGAACCTAGTGAAAATGAAGATGAGTTGGGCAAAGAATACAGCATCGACGGTAAATGCAGCATCCGTGCTCATAAACTCGAAGACATCGTCGAAGCACGTGTCAAGGAAATACTGGAAAATGTATGGAATCAGATTATCCTATCAGAATATAGCGATAAATTGCTGGCCGGTGTCATACTGACAGGAGGAGCCTCCAAGTTGCCTAATCTGGACAAAGCTTTCTTCAATATCACAAAGATTGAGAAGATACGAATTGCGCAAAATGGAGCTATCGAACTGAGAGGGGACATTAATATTCCGCAAGATGGAAGCTGTAATACGTTGATTGGTCTTCTGGCTGCTGGAAAAGACAACTGCTGTAAGATAGATCCACGCAAGGGACATCAGTTAGACTTTATCGACGACTTGCAAAAGAAAGAAGAAGAAGCTCGCCTGAAAGCTGAAGCAGAGCGTAAAGCAGCTGAAGAAAAAGCAGCCAAAGAAGCCGAGGCAGAACGTATCCGCCAATTGGAAGAAGCTAAGATACGTCAGGAGTTAGAACGGGCTCAGAAACGTCTGCACGATTGCGAAACGCTGATTACTGAAGCACACCGTCAGATGAATCGCAAGAAATACAAAGACGCACTTGCCAAGTTGGAACAGGCCCGCAGCCTGAACGTGCAGGAAAAGGATGAAGAAATAACATCCATGATAGCTGAAATAGAAAAACTTAAAGAGGATAATCCGTTTAAGCGACTGCTAAACGCTTTAAAAAACGGAGCAGACGAGATGATGAAAGATTAAATATTCACCGCATAAAGAAAAGGAAGAATTATGTCTGACGAAACAATTATGCCATTCGATTTCCAAAGTGGATCACCGAGTATCATTAAAGTAATCGGTGTAGGCGGTGGTGGCGGTAACGCAGTCAACCACATGTATAGAGAAGGAATCCACGATGTCACATTCGTGGTTTGCAATACAGATAATCAGGCACTCGACGAGTCGCCTGTACCTATAAAACTTCAATTGGGACGTGAAGGCCTTGGAGCGGGAAACCGACCTGAGCGAGCACGCGATGCAGCCAACGAAAGTTTGGAAGACGTAAAAAACATGCTGAATGATGGCTGTAAGATGGCTTTTATTACAGCAGGTATGGGAGGAGGAACCGGAACGGGTGCTGCTCCAATTATTGCTAAGACTGCCAAGGATATGGGAATCCTTACTGTCGGCATTGTTACCATTCCATTCCTTTTTGAAGGAAATAAAAAGATAGACCAGGCACTCGACGGTGTAGAAGAAATGAGTAAGCACGTCGATGCGTTGCTCGTTATCAATAACGAACGCCTGCGCGATGTGTATTCCGACCTGAGCGTAATGAATGCCTTCGGAAAAGCAGATGATACCCTTTCTGTTGCAGCCAAAAGTATTGCAGAAATCATTACAATACGTGGTAAAATCAACCTCGACTTCAATGATGTGA
>BABD01000209.1_pt1 | contig 11797 bp, 9 predicted proteins | sample 270328 | NCBI WGS metagenome assembly BABD01 (sample SAMD00036533, study PRJNA27873) | human gut metagenome | isolation source: feces from healthy human sample In-D, Adult, Male | reverse complement strand
ATATCAGCCGTATCAATCAGATTTACCCCTATGTTCGTATGCAGCCTGCAATGTATTCATAGCTACCTGCTCATCGAAAGGATCTCCCCATTTAGAACCAAGTTGCCAGGTTCCTAAAGATACCTCACTCGCTTTAAATCCAGTTTTTCCAAAAACTCTATAATTCATACTATGATTTTTTATATAACTACTACGGCTCTAACACGTGCCTCTTTTTACAGCAAAAGTAAAGGATATTATCAGCCGTTGCAATACACGATAAAATAATCGGATACCAACAACTTTATCCATATATTGATTATCAAGCAAATAAAAAGAACTATCTTTGCAAGTAAACTAAAAATAACATGCATGTATAAAAGAAAAACACCTCTTGATCTTTCTTGCGGAATCCGCATTACAATGGAAATTATCGGTTCAAAATGGAAGCCTTGCCTGATAGATGCACTGAGAGAAACTCCCAAACGTCCCAGCCAGCTTCACCGTGAAATACCAGAGGCCATCTCTCGCGTGCTAGATCAGAATCTGAGAGAGCTCGAAACACACGGCATCATAGAAAAGAAAATATATGCAGAACTACCTCCCCACAGCGAATACGCACTGACAGAATTAGGCAAAAGTGTATTGCCTTTGATAGACATACTGGATGAATGGGGAGAAAACCACCGATATATCTTCGAAAAATAAATAAAAAAAGAACCGCATCACAGCTCATAAAAATAAAGCCTGATGCAGTTCTTTTATGTTTGTATACTAGAATATATAAGTTCTTCTATATACTTATTTTAGCTTTAACGCTTCTCTTTTTCTACCAGCACAATCAACGGTCAGCTTTCAAACGGTCTGCCATAGCTTTTGCCAGTTCCTTAGCCTGACGGCAAGTATCTTCCTTCATACTCTGCTTCATTTCTACCGGATTGCCAACAACCTCGAATTTAAGCTTTTCTGTATATTCACCGATTTTCTTGACTGCGGCACTAGCCCATGTAAAAGAACCGAAATATCCTATTACGCGATTCTTCATCTCGCGGGCAGCCACCTTGCTCAACAAAGCTTCCATTTCGGGATATAAGTTCATGTTGTAAGTAGTACATCCTGCAATCAGACCTTTATATTTAAAGATATCTGCCAAGATAAATGAATGATGAGTCTTCGAAACATTGTGCATTACAATATTCTTGATACCCTGAGCACTTAATTCTTCAGCTATGGTTTCTGCAAGTTCTTCTGTATTGCCATACATTGTACCGTAAACAATAACCACACCTTCTTCACCTTCGTAGCGGCTCATCTTATCATACATATCGATAACCTGAGGAATCTTTTCTTCCCATACAGGACCATGAGTAGAACAGATCATCTTGATAGGCAGTCCACCACATTTCTGCAAGGCTTTCTGTACCGGATTTCCAAACTTTCCTACAATATTGGAATAATAACGACGCATTTCATTCCAATAAATATCTGTATTGATATTCTTATCGATACATCCTCCATTCAGCGCTCCGAAACATCCGAAAGCATCACCTGAGAATAAGATACCTTCTGTTTCATCGAAGGTTACCATTGTTTCAGGCCAGTGTACCATCGGAACCAGATAGAAACGTAAATTATGATGTCCTAATTTCAGGAAATCACCGTCACCTACAACATAACGGTCACCACCTACTCCATAATAACCTTCTACCATATCGAAAGTTTTCTTGTTTCCAACCAATACGATATCAGGATAATACTGCTTAATCAGTGCAATAGAGCCAGAATGGTCGGGTTCCATATGATTAATAATCAAATAATTGATTTTGCGGTCACCGATAACGGCGCGAATTTTCTTCAAATAAACCTCGAAAAATGCTACATCAACAGTATCTACCAGCGCTACCATTTCATCGTCGGCAATCAGATATGAGTTATAAGACACACCATAAGGCAGCGGCCAAAGATTTTCGAACAACGCTTTTGAGCGGTCGTTCACACCTACGTAATGTACTTTTCCTTTAATTTCCATTTTTGTTATCCGAATTAATTATACTATATTTTTTTACTACAATGCTTTCCTTGCCATGCATCACGTTCTTCCATCCGGCGCTTCAGTCTGGCTGTAAACTCATGGTTTTTCAGTCCCCAGTCAGGAGCTATCAGCAATTCTTTGGGCGACTGCGAAACAAATCGCTCCAAAACCAGATCCGACCGAAGGTGTTCTATATAGTCGATAGCCAGATCAATATATTCATCGACCGTATATAAATGAAAATCCTCCGGATGTTGTGCGAATTCATGGGCCATACGCGTACTCTTTATCAGCTGCAGCTGATGCATTTTCAGCGTTGTCAGTGGCAACTGAGACAAGGTCTCAGCCTGACAAATCAACTTTTCAGAATCTTCCCCAGGCAAGCCCAATATCACATGTCCACCTGTCAAGATCCCTCTTCCGGCCGTACGACGTACAGCATCTTCCGTACATGCAAATGTATGTCCCCGGTTTATCCGTGCCAGTGTATGATCATCAGTGCTTTCTATGCCATATTCAACCAGCAGGAAAGTCTGGCGGTTCAGTTCTTCCAGATAGTCCAACAACGAATCGGGCATACAATCCGGACGCGTACCGATGACCAGCCCCACAACGTTTTCTACATCCAAAGCCTCTTCATACATTCGCTTCAGCTGTTCTAATTCTCCGTAAGTATTTGTATACGCCTGAAAATAGGCAAGATATTTCATCTGAGGATATTTGCGGGCAAAGAACAGCTTGCCTTCTTCCAACTGTGTGGTTACCGTTTTCTCTGTACGGCAATATTCCGGATTAAACGTCTGATTGTTACAATATGTACACCCTCCATACCCTTTTGAGCCATCACGGTTAGGACAAGTAAAACCCGCATTAACCGAAAGTTTCTGTACCTTGAACGGAAACTGCTTCGTCAAAAAACCGGCAAAGTCATTATATCGTAACTGTTTATCCATCTGCATACAATTTGCGGAAGCAAAGATAATCGTTTTTTTGAGAACAAACAAAAAATGTTCCCCAGCACATACCAGTTACTGAGGAACATTTCAAGAAAAATAACCTTACAGAGGTTAATTCGCCTTATATAAATCATCTAAAAATACATCCAAATATGCACCTCTCATATTTGTCTTATAAAAGCGTCCTTCTTTATCAAGAATCAGACACATCGGAATAGCCTGGATATTATATTCTTTGGCACCTGCTCCATAAATACCTCCTTCTATCCGTCCCTGTGTCCAGCTCATATTTTCTTCTTTCATGGCTTTCTGCCATTCAGAGTCCTTCTCATCAAGTGAAATGCTTACAATAGCAAAATCCTTGTACTTATCATGTATTTTACGCAAATGAGGTATTTCTCCGCGACAAGGTCCACACCAGCTTGCCCAAAACTCCAGCATGACATATTCGTTTTCCGGAATCATAGAAGAAAGTTTTACAGTCTTTCCGTTACGGTCTAAAACATCGATATCTTTATACTTCTGTCCTACAGCCAACGGACGTGCCGCTGATGCAGCAGTTGTAAAATGTTCCAGCTCGGCAGTTCCTGCCCAATGTTTCTCAAACAAAGCCTGCATCTGGTCAATCTCCTTAACATCAGGTAAGAATTCCATACCCGAAAGATAATACATTGCCTGATCCATCGCTACCGGAGAGTCTGCATGTTTCTTGATAAAGTCAAGCTGATACTGTAACAGCTTATCCTTCCATTTCATTTCTTCACGAGCTATTTCCATACCAACGGCACTCACATCCTTTCCTTCCGACTCCGGCACCAAGTATTCATCTGCATAACGTTCCATCAAAGTATTCAAAGTATCAGAATATACCTGAATCTCCTTATTCATCGTAACAAATAAATCGTGAACTGACGAACCGGTTATCTCTGGAGATTTATTCTCACGCTCAGGAGCATAATAAACTCCTGGTAATGTAGCTACATCTCCCTTATAAGTAATGTCTGAGTTCTCCAGATAAAGCATTGTACGAAACATCTTATTATGATAATCCGGTTCTTCGCCCGGCTTGTTTAAGTCGATTATTACATAATAAAGTCCCGGACGCTCTACTTTTCCTGAAAAAGTAAAACTGCCATTCTGCACCACAGTGCTATCTACCACAACCGGATCCGACAAGTATACCGAACGTTCCAGATAAGCTTTTCCTGAAGCTGCATCACCTGTTAATGTACCTTCGATGGTATATCCATCCGTTTTACTCTGACATGAAGCCAACAAACCAGCTACCATGCCCAACAAAAAAATTTTCTTCATAACTATTATTCTTCATTTAAGGATTTTGAACTAATAAATCATTTCCAGCAATAGCTGAACGAGGAATAGGCAGAGCCAGTCTGGTCCATGAATTAACATATCCCAATGCAACCCAATCAGTTCCGTCCAGTTTGTTATAACGTATCATGTCGAACCAATCTTCAAAATTTTCACCGAACAGCTCCAGATATTTCTGATAAAAGACTGTCATCAGCATATCTTTGTCGGCTACATTATCAACAAAGTCCGCAGCAAATCCTGCACGATCGGTTATCGGACGCAATGCTTCACGAGCAGCAGTAAAATCAGGAGCCGGTTTACGTATCGCAGCCTCAGCCTTCACCAAGTACATCTCCGACAGGCGAAGCATATATAAAGAGTTTCCCGGAACTTTATCCACATTATCATTCATCTGATACTTATTCATACGATACGATGAAATCATATTCTCTGCATCAAAAGCCCATGCATAACGTTTATCTTCCGGATATAGAGCTGCTATTTTTCTCAAAGTATTTCCTGCTCCGGCACTCCAGTCGTAACGGTATCCAGCTACAGTCTGCTGATTGTTCATCGTATATGGATAAAACAATAAATCCGTACTTTGGAAGCTGCTAAAAATATCACCATATACAGGCTCAAGCATAATACCCTCATCAGCCCCTTTTGTTATAACCTCATCGGCCAGTTTATATGCCTCATCAAAATTACCCATAGACAATAAGACCTTTGCTTTCAAAGCTTTTACCGACAGATAATTTCCATAATACATGGCTACTGTTCCCAAAGAAGAATGTTTTACCGGTAACACTTCAGCCTCTTTAAGATCATCAAGAATAGAGGTGTAACACTGGCGGACAGTCGCTCTCGCTTTCGGGGTATTGTCACGTACAGGAGCGTCATGAAGCACGATACCATACTGAGAGTCCATGTTCCAAAATTCACCATACAAACGTAGCAGCATAAAGTTTGCCATCGCCCGGTTGAACTTCGCTTCTCTCTGATAATTCAGATTTTCTTCTTCAGAAAGTCCTTTTATATCCTTATCCAAAGCCGCCAGCACCGAATTTGCCTGATTGATTATGTAATACAAGAAGATATAAGTTTCTTCCACAATTACATTGTCATCCTGTATATCTCCAGTCAAAAAACTTCTGGCACCACTTACACTCGAGCTTTGCATAACTCCGGTACGCAAAAACAATGCATTGTAAATAGAGCTTTTCGCTCTCCAACCTTCATAGATACCATTTACTGCTATTTCGGCCGAACGGGCATCGGTTATGACAGTTTCATCATCCAACACATTTTCGGGATGGATATCATCAATAGGTCCCAGCAGGCTGCACGAAGCCATTGTCAGAGAAAACATGCCTGCCACTAAACAAGATTTTATATTCAGTTTCATAAATAGTCTTTTTTTTAGAATTGTAACTTAACTCCCAGTGAGAAAGAACGGCTCAACGGATAAGGGTCGTTGTTAGTTCCCATACTTGTAATGCCAGTAGCAACAGTTTCCGGATCAAGTCCAGGCCATTGAGTAATCGTAAATAAATTGGTAGCCGTCACAAAGAGTGAAGCATTACTTAAATACAATTTATTTATCCATGCCTTAGGCAATGAATACGACAAGGTAATGTTCTTCATTCTCAAATAAGATGTATCAAAAACAAAACGGTCGTTCGCCATATAATTATAACTCATTGTACCTGCAACCAGACGTGCATACTTAGCATCCGTACGTTCCGGTGTCCAGGTGTTTCCGTAAAGCTCTCTGCCAACGCTTTGTCCCAAAACGCCGCTGATTTCCTCTCCTAAGTTACTATATACAGCTTCTCCTCCACAAGAGAACTGCATAAGGAAAGACAAAGAAAGATTCTTATAAGTAAACGTATTGGTCCATCCTCCGAAGAATTTAGGTTCAGGAGTTGCTATGACTTGACGGTCGTCGGATGTAATCGTACCATTTCCGTCAGTGTCTTTCATCAGAAAATCTCCAACACCGATACCAGACTGATACTCAGCAAAACCTTTTTCTACAGCCTTTGCATTCAGTTCATTCACTTCATCCATATTTTGAATAATATGGTCGACTATATAACCTTTCACTGTTCCTGCCGGTTTTCCCACAATAAAAGCATCCTGCATATACGAATTAATCTGTGCATTGTTCAGCGACTCTATACGGTTACGGTTTACCGAAATATTCAAATCCGTATTCCAGGCAAAATCCTTACCACGAACAGGATAACCACCTAGCGAAACTTCCACTCCACGGTTTGACATATCGATTATATTATCGTAATAATTCGACATTCCGGATTCCAGTATATGAGGAGCAGGAGCCAGTGCACCATCGGTATAACGATAATATGCATCCAAACTTCCGTACAAGCGGTCGCCAAAGAAAGAGAAATCCAGACCAAAATTCACTTCATTCGTCTTTTCCCAATGGATACCACGGTTAGGAAGTAAATCCTGCAACTTGACAGACGAACTTTCTCCATACTGACTGGATGTATAGAACTGGCGGAATGAAAAATCGGAAACATTCGTAGATCCGGTCTGTCCCCAGCTTAAACGCATCTTCAGGTTATCTATCCAGGATGCCTTTTCCATAAAAGCTTCACGGTTTATAACCCATCCGGTAGAAACTGCCGGAAAGACTCCCCACTGGTTTCCCGGACCGAATTTAGATGAAGCATCGGCACGCATACTCACTTCCAGCAGATAACGTGAGTCGTAATCGTACGACAGACGTCCATATACAGAGTTCAAACCACTCTTTGCAACATAGTCGGAATACATCAATACAGACTGTGCCGAACCTACATTATCCAAATTATCATCATTCGGGAAGCCCTGATACATATTTGTTCCACCAGTACTGCGTGAACGGTCGGCTCCATATCCAGCCATTGCACCAAACAAGTGTTTGCCTGTATGATAGTTATAATCTAAACGGAAATTTATCGATGTACTGACATACTTCGAGTTGTTTGTGGTAAGCTGAGCATAATAAGGACTTCCTACCCAAATTTCCTGCAAATAACTGGGCGAAAAATAACTATTGTCATAATTATAAGAAGCCAGCGTAAAATCGGAATGGAACTTCAGGTTACGCAGCAGCTCTATGTCGACATAAACATTTCCCATAAACTGGTCGCTTTCATATTTTGCTTTACGGTTCAGCAAAGCAACTGGATTCGGGCCACTTACATACCCTGACGGCATAAAATACAACGATCCTTTATCCAGTCGGGTATAATCACCATTCTCATCATAGACGGGCAAATCCGGACGAACCAGCCACGGATGTGTATCAGGAGCCATGATACTTTCCTGACTAGGACTAGTACGCTTTGAGTAAGAATAGCTAAGCAAAGCTCCCATACGTATGCGTTTGGTTATGTCGGTATTAACAGACAAACGTCCGCTATAAGTTTCAAGATTGTCATTTTTGTATAAACCTTCCTGATCGATGGCATTGAAAGCAAACGAATAATCTGTTTTTTCAGATCCGCCACGAACAGAAACATTATACTGATTGGTTATTGCATTTTTATTTCTTGTTTCATCTTCCCAATTAATATTTTCCTTACCAAATGCGCTTTCGTTCAGTCCCAGGAATTTAGTATACATCAACGTATTCCAGTCGACTTCAAAATTACCGTAAGCCATCAAGATTGTCGGATCGTACATCATGCTATACTGCGTAGTCATGGTAAAATTCGCCATATCATAATTGTACGCATCCATCGTATTACGCAAAATTTCTTCCTGCAACGAACGGAATTCCTGATTGTTCAACGGTTCAAAGACCTTTACCGGATTTGCAATGCTCAATGTATATCCGGCTTCCACAGTAGCCTTCTCTCCTTTCCGTCCATTCTTGGTAGTCACTATAATTACACCATTTGCTCCACGCGAACCATAAATAGCTGTAGCCGAAGCATCCTTCAGTACATCAATGCTTTCAATGTCATTCGGTGCAATATTCATAAGTGGATTCAGTGCATTACTGTCGACAAACATCGGCACACCGTCTATTACATAAAGCGGAGCATTATTTGCCGTAAGCGAGGTAGAAATCGGATAAGGGGAAGTAATACCGCGTACATTGACTGTCATCGTCGCACCGGGTTCACCGCTGTTTTGTGTCACCAGCACACCCTTTATCGTTCCGCCAAGCATATCTTGAACTGTAGATGATGTTTTCGACAGTTTATTCAAATCGTCTTTCTTGACAGACGAAATAGAACTTGTCAGGCTTTTACGGTTCTTGCTTCCGTAACCGATGACAACCACATCGTCGAGCACCTGATTATCTGATTTCAAAACAACATTTAGAACTCGTTGTCCTGTATATTCTACATCAACCGATTTCAAGCCTATAAACGAAAATCGCAACACAGCTCTATTTCTCGGCAATGCAAGAGAATAAGCTCCGTCCATATCGGTTACAGTTCCTTCCGTAGTACCTACAACTACTACCGAAGCTCCAGGTACAGGAAGTCCGCTTTCATCGGTGAGGGGTCCCTTCACAACATTTTTCTGCTGATTTGCCTGTCGCACTTCCACACTTTTGACTGTAGAACTTGCTGTGGCAAAAACTGATTCCGCATGCAAGGCTCCCACGCTCAGTACAGCTAAAAGATTCATCCACTTACGACCATTCATATTTTTAAATATTTAAGATATTATCCGAAAAAAGGAATTAGTTTTTGTGTTATATGCAAATATAAAATAACTTTAACACATAAGCAATTCTTATTCTGAATATTTTCCACATATATATAGAAAAGTTTGTTTTGCTGACATTTTGTAATCTGTTTTACTTCGGATACCCATCATGGCTTTCAGAGAAGAATTACAGCATCAAATTACCTTATCACGCTCGTGACTATAGCTTATCACGTTCGTGACGAGATATTCACACGTACGTGACAAGAGCTCACCACGTACGTGACGAGGTATATTTTTATATTTATAAGTTCTTCATTATTTTTGTATCCGAAAAAATAGAAAAACAAATGGCAGGAATTTATCTTCATATCCCTTTTTGCAAACGTCGCTGTATATACTGTGACTTTTATTCTACTACCCAAAATGAAAAAAAATCCAGTTATATCAACGCTTTGTGCCGTGAACTGGAAGAAAGAAAAAACTATCTGGAAGGTGAAAAAATAGAAACAATCTATCTGGGTGGAGGAACTCCATCGCAACTGGAATATAAAGATTTTGAGCTTATTTTTCAGACACTCGGCCGACTCTACGATATTCAACCGAATGCAGAAATAACCATTGAGGCAAATCCTGATGACCTGACAAGTTCCTACGTCAGTATGCTACGTGAGTTTCCGTTCAACCGACTGAGTATGGGTATCCAAACTTTTCAAGAAGATATTTTACGCCTGCTACACAGGAGGCATACTGCACAACAAGCTATTGATGCTTTCGAACGGTGCAGAAAAGCTGGATTTAAGAATATCAGTATCGACCTCATGTATGGACTGCCGGGAGAAAGCATGCAAACCTGGGAATCAGATCTGAATCAGGCTATCCGTATGAAACCGGAACACATATCGGCTTATCACCTGATTTATGAAGAAGGAACTGCACTTTGGAAATTGCGTGAACAGCATCGGGTGGAAGAGGCTGATGAAGAACTGAGCGTATCCTTATTCACACTACTCATTCATAAACTGAAAGAAAAAGGATACCAACATTACGAAATATCCAATTTTTGTCTGCCGGGAATGTACTCACGACATAATTCAAGTTACTGGACCGGAAAGAAGTATTTAGGATGTGGTCCCTCTGCACACTCATACAATGGCGTATCAAGACAATGGAATATATCCTCTTTAGACGAATATATCACCAATATAAACGAGGGAGAGCCTTATTCTGAAATAGAAGAGCTGAATTTATATACACGCTATAACGATTTTGTAATTACTACCATACGTACGATGTGGGGGATGAATCTCGACATGCTGAAAAAAACATTTGGCAGCAAGCTGTACGATTATTGCCTCCGTATGGCCTACCCGCATTTACAGCAAGGTACTCTGGAACAGTCTGAAGGAGTTTTGAAACTCACAGAAAAAGGCATTTTTATTTCCGACGGCATCATGAGCGACATGCTATGGGTAGACTGATACGGAGGGGAAGTTATATTGAGAAAAACACTTTATTTAATCAATCATTGTACTCCTCAATGCAAAAATTATTGATAGTAAAGCTGAGGGAATCATAATTGGCACGATAGGCTACAACACGTACAGTCATTCCATCATTGGCAGTAAGTATATATTCGTTCTTATCATTGTTCATCCGGTACCACATACCGTTCTGACCATATAAGAAACGGATTACATTTAACCGTGAAGTATAATCCCAGCTGATTTTATATTTTGCCGTTTCTCCTTTATGAAAGGAAAACGTACAGGTATGTTCATCATAATGTACATCATCCAACTCTGTTATTTCTTCTTTATAAAAATTCAGGATAGCTGCCTGCCCCAGTGAGTCGTATTCAAGCTGCACATAATTGCTTACGTCACATTTATAAGTAAAAGGTTCTCCTAAGTGCAGCTTAGGTATGGGAGTATATGCTCCTATCTCTTCTTTATTACAAGACGATACAACCAACAAAGCAAAACCGCAGCCTGCTGTCAGCAAATATTTTTTCATGATTTTTGTATTGTTTTTAATATAAGAATCCCACCCTATTCCTCACGAACGAGGTGGGAAAATAAAAAATATGAATATGTTGCGAAAAAAACTCAATTATCGGAGCCTCCTCCCAAAGCATGGTAAAGGCTGATTACACTCTGAATCTCAGAATTTCTGTCGGAAACCAACGTCAAACGAGAAGACAGAAGCGACTGCTGTGCAGTAAGTACCTCCAGATAATTCGTTGTGCCATGTTCCATCAACAAACGAGTATCATGTACAGCAACCGACAGATATTCTACCTGCTGACCATCCAGCGCTACTTTTTTCCGGGCATTTTGCCACTGATTCAATGCATTGTTTACTTCACCTCCCGCATCAAGTAATGACTGCTGAAACTGTAGCAATGCTTCTTCACGCTGAGCTTTGGATATTTTTAGATTGGCTATATTTTTACCTCGATTGAAAATAGGCTGAACCAGCGAACCTACAGCCTGTAAAAGCCATGTTCCGGGATTGGTTATTGTCGCTCCGGCATTATTTGTCCATCCGGCCGAACCACTTAAGGTTATGCTTGGATAAAAATCGGATCGGGCCTGATTAACTCCATAAAAAGCCTGCTTCAGTTCAGCTTCTGCCTGCATAACATCAGGACGACGTGACAATAGCTCCAAAGGAACTCCTACAGAAAGCTCCTGAGGAAATACCTGACAATCCAGTGAGCTGCGCTCGATATGGGCAGGCTGCCATGCCAAAAGAGAACAAAGGGAGTTCTCCATTTCGACAACCTGCTGTAACAGGTCGAGTAACGACGCTTCTAGCACCAAGCCGGGAG
>BABD01000182.1_pt1 | contig 12059 bp, 10 predicted proteins | sample 270328 | NCBI WGS metagenome assembly BABD01 (sample SAMD00036533, study PRJNA27873) | human gut metagenome | isolation source: feces from healthy human sample In-D, Adult, Male | reverse complement strand
TGAAGTTGTCCTACCTGCAGCCTTATCGGCACAAGCACTTATCGAAGCTGATATCGGAGCCGACATCGTCAGTGGATATATTTGGCGAGGACAGGACTTGGGAAATATCAGTATTCAGCCCTCCGCTTCCATCAGCTACAAAGGAATATGGTTATCAGGATGGGGAACGGTAGGATTTGATAAAGATGATACCAAAGAGTTCGATTTGACAGTAGGATATAGCATTAAAGGCTTTAGCGCTTCAATCACAGATTATTGGTTTGACGGAGGAGCCGGTTATTTCCACTATGGCGCAAGAAATACATCGCATGTGTTCGAAGCACAAATAGGATATGATTTCGACTTCATAGCAGTCAACTGGTACACCAACTTTGCCGGAAATGACGGACTTAACAAGAAAGGAGAACGAGCTTATTCATCTTATTTTTCCCTAGCCGCTCCTTTCAAGCTGGGAGGTTTGGACTGGTGCGCTGAAGTGGGAGCTACTCCATGGGCTACAAGCTTCTACAACAAATCCGGAAGCGATGACTTTGGAGCTAATGGCTTTGAAATAGCAAATATAAGTCTGGCAGCAACAAAAACACTAGATATAACAGAATCGTATTCATTACCGGTATCGGCTAAAGCCATATGGAATCCGGCAACAGAAGGAGCTTACTTTGTATTTGGCATTAATTTCTAAGAGAGAGAGAAAATTTAGGTATAGTTTTGATATTAAGGTTAAAAAGACAGGATAACGTTTATACATTACAAAATACAAATACAACGCTTATGAAAAAAATTGAGGCAATTATTCGCAGAACACGGTTTGAAGATGTCAAAGAAGCTTTATTGGCAGCTGATATCGAATGGTTCTCTTACTACGATGTAAGAGGAGTAGGTAAGACACGCGAAGGTCGCATTTACCGAGGAATCGTATACGACACCAGTTCGATAGAAAGAATACTTATATCAATTGTCGTACGCGATAAGAATGTAGAAAAGACAGTACAAGCTGTCATGCAAGCTGCCCGCACGGGAGAAATCGGAGACGGACGTATTTTTATCATCCCTGTAGAAGATTCTATCCGGATCCGAACCGGAGAGCGTGGTGACATAGCATTATACAATGCAGAACAGGAGAAATAAACAAACGAAACGATACAAAATACAAAACTAAACAAGAATAATTATGGATACAAACATTATACTCGACACAGGAAACACAGCATGGATGATTGTTGCCACCTTGCTCGTACTGTTAATGACAATTCCCGGTATTGCTTTATTTTACGGAGGATTGGTTCGACAGAAAAATGTACTAAGCATTATTATGCAATGTATGCTTATCGTATGTGCCGTCACTATCATATGGATCGCCTTTGGTTACAGTTTTGTTTTTGGAACAGATCTGATGGAAAGCGGCAGTTGCTGGGGATTCCTGATAGGAGGATTCGACAAAGTTCTGCTAAATGGTATCACGACAGGTAGTCTTTCCGCCGGTAACATTCCGGAACTGATATTTGTCCTGTTCCAGTGCATGTTCGCAATTATCACCCCTGCCCTTATTTTAGGAGCTTTTGCCGAGCGCATTAAATTTTCGGGCTTCCTGCTGTTCACCGTATTATGGAGCATACTGGTATATATACCTATGGCACATTGGGTATGGGGAGGAGGATTTCTCCAGCAGATGGGTGCAATAGATTTTGCAGGAGGAACGGTAGTACACATCAACGCAGGTATTTCAGCTCTTGTCATGGCCATTATGGCAGGAAAAAGAAGCGACTACAAGATTGGACACCCTATGACTCCACACAACATCACATTTGTATTCCTAGGAACAGCTTTTCTATGGCTGGGATGGTTCGGATTCAATGCTGGAAGTGGACTGAATGCCGACGGTATAGCAGCTAACGCATTCCTTGTTACCCATCTGGCCACTTGCGTAGCAGCACTTACATGGATGGCAGTCGACTGGATACACAATAAAAAGCCAACAACCGTAGGGGCATGTACCGGTGCTGTATCAGGTCTGGTAGCAATCACTCCGGCAGCCGGAACTGTAGATATCATCGGAGCTTTCTTTATCGGCTTAATTACCCCGCTTATCTGTTTCTACATGGTAGCAGTCATCAAACCCAGATTCAAATATGATGACACACTGGATGCTTTCGGAGTACATGGCATCGGAGGTATAGTAGGATCCATTCTTACCGGTGTATTTGCCACTCAGTTCATCTCCGGAGAAGGCGGAGTAAAAGGAGCCTTGTACGGTGACTGGCATCAGTTGTGGATACAAATCATAGCAACAGTCATATCAATCGTATTCAGTGCTGTAATGACCTATATATTATTTAAAATAACTGACCGTCTGGTTGGTATCCGTGTAGATAAAAGAGTAGAAGAAGAAGGACTCGATATCTACGAACATGGAGAATCAGCTTACAGTCATTAAAAATGAATAAATCAAACATCTTATTAATAAATTAATTAAAATCAAGGTATTATGTCAAAGTTAAGATTTAGAGTTGTAGAAAAAGCTTTCCAGACAAAACCTTTAGAAGTAACGGCTCCGTCAGAACGGCCAAGCGAATACTTCGCAAAGTATGTTTTCAACCGCGAAAAGATGTTCAAGTATCTGCCTACTCCTGTTTACAGCAAGCTGGTAGATGCCATGGATAACGGTGTTGCACTCGACCGCGACATCGCCGACAAAGTAGCAGAAGGTATGAAAAGATGGGCTATGGAACTGGGAGCTACACACTATACTCACTGGTTTCAGCCATTGACAGAAGGTACTGCCGAAAAGCACGATGCTTTCGTGGAACACGACGGCAAAGGCGGCATGATGGAAGAATTTTCAGGAAAATTACTTGTTCAGCAAGAACCGGACGCCTCTTCATTCCCTAACGGAGGTATCCGAAATACATTCGAAGCACGTGGTTACAGTGCATGGGATCCTTCATCACCAGTATTTGTTGTGGATGATACATTGTGTATTCCTACCGTATTCATTGCATACACCGGAGAATCACTCGACTATAAAACTCCGTTGCTGAAAGCACTGAGAGCAGTCAACAAGGCTGCCGTAGATGTCTGCCATTATTTCAACCCGGATGTCAAGAAAGTAGTTGCTTACCTGGGATGGGAACAGGAATACTTCTTGGTGGACGAAGGTCTGTATGCAGCACGTCCAGACTTGCTTCTGACGGGTCGTACTCTGATGGGACACGAGGCATCTAAAAACCAGCAGCTGGAAGACCATTATTTCGGTGCTATCCCTACCCGTGTGGCTGCTTTCATGAAAGATCTGGAAATTCAGGCTTTGGAATTGGGTATTCCGGTCAAGACACGTCACAATGAGGTAGCACCTAACCAGTTTGAACTTGCTCCGATATTCGAAGAATGTAACCTGGCAGTAGACCATAACATGCTTATCATGTCGCTTATGAGAAAAGTGGCACGTACACACGGGTTCCGTGTCTTATTGCACGAAAAACCATTCAAAGGAGTAAACGGTTCGGGTAAGCACAACAACTGGTCACTGGGAACAGATACCGGTATCCTGCTGATGGCTCCGGGAAAAACAGCTGAAGAAAACCTGCGCTTTATCACATTCGTAGTCAACACCCTGATGGCTGTATACCGCCACAATGGTCTGCTGAAAGCATCTATCATGAGTGCAACCAACGCTCACCGTCTGGGAGCCAACGAAGCACCCCCCGCAATTATTTCTTCATTCCTCGGAAGACAGTTGAGTAAGGTTCTGGATCATATGGAAGACAGTTCTACCGACGAACTGATTTCACTGGGCGGAAAGCATGGTATGAAACTCGATATTCCACAGATTCCGGAATTGCTGATTGACAATACAGACCGTAACCGTACCTCTCCTTTCGCCTTCACCGGAAACAGATTCGAGTTCCGTGCTGTAGGTTCGGAAGCTAACTGTGCCAGTGCAATGATTGCTTTGAATACTGCGGTGGCTGAACAGCTCATCGAATTCAGAAAAGACGTAGATGAACTCATGGAAAAAGGAGAGCCGAAAGTTTCTGCTATCATTCAGGTTATCCGCAAATACATCAAACTATGCAAGCCTATCCGCTTCGACGGTAACGGATACAGCGACGAATGGAAAGAAGAAGCAGCCCGCCGCGGACTGGATTGTGAAACCAGCTGCCCGCTTATCTTCGACCGTTACCTTACTCCGGAAAGCATCAAGATGTTTGAATCAACCGGAGTCATGACTCAGAAAGAGCTGGAAGCTCGTAATGAGGTAAAATGGGAAACTTACACGAAGAAAATCCAGATAGAAGCACGTGTATTGGGCGATCTGGTCATGAACCACATCGTACCTATCGCTACTGAATATCAGACCAAACTGCTGGATAACGTTTATAAAATGAAAGGACTGTTCCCTGCCGAAGAAGCTGAACATCTATCATCGGAAAATCTGGCAATTATCCGTAAGATTTCCGAACATACCATTTACATTAAAGAGCATGTAGATGCAATGGTAGAAGCTCGCAAAGTAGCAAACAAAATTGCCGATGAGCGCGAAAAAGCAATCGCTTACCACGACAATATTTCACCAATGCTGGAACAGATTCGTTACCACATCGATAAACTGGAATTAATTGTCGATGACCAGATGTGGACACTACCTAAATATAGAGAGCTGTTATTCATAAGATAAAATAACCAAAAACGAACTCTAATTTTTTATTGGATGTTTGATGGAAGTCGGGCTGTTGGGAAAACAGTTCGGCTTTATCATTTTTCAGCCTCTTAAAAAACATATTTCCTGAGATACGAGAAACTATCATATTTCTCACCAAACACAGCTCCAAGCATAGCTGAGTAAATTCCATTCAGACAGATTGAAGAGCCAATACTGAACTTAACAGTCCTAAAACTCTTACAAGTTAAATCCTTTATATGAAAAAATCTCTCTATTTCAGTCTTGTATCCTGATATGACAAACACCTGCAATAGAGAGATCTTTCCAAACGATATTAAGCCAATATACACAGTTTATTGCTCATCCGGGAACGGAATCACTTCTCCCGTTGCCTTTAACGACGGTCTTTGTGCATCTCTTTCCCTCAAATAATCAGACAGTTCAGCAGCCAACTCCTTCACTTTATCTGGCATCGTTTGTGACAAATCATTCTGCTCGCTTATATCCTTCTTCACATTATACAACCGAATCTGGCGTGTTTCCCATGTATAAATGAGGTGATAGTCTCCTTTCAAAATAGCAGAATAAGCACCGTATCCTTCTTCTTTATTCTGAGATTCGCCCCATAAGTTAGGAAAATGCCATATCAATACTCTGTCTTTTGTTTTTTCCGGAGATTTAAGCACATCTGCAAAACTCATACCGTCTATAACCTGATGAGTGGTATATTTCTTTACTCCTGCCATATCGAGTATTGTAGGATAAAAGTCTTCGATAATAACTCGCTGGCTGCATTCAGTATTTGGCTTGGTAACTCCCGGCCAGTACACCATCATAGGTTCACGAACTCCTCCCATAAATGCAGATCCTTTTCCACCGCGTGCAGGGTAATTCTGGTCTCTGTTTGCTACTCCCTGACGGACATTATTCAATCCCTGTCCTCCATTGTCGGACATAAACAGTAAAATCGTATTCTGAGCAACTTCCGGATTCTTCTGCAAATAATCCAGAATATCTCCCAGACTCTTATCCATACCCTCTACCAATGCCGCATATTTGGCTTCATTTTCATTCAATCCAGTCTTGAGCTGTTCATCCGTAACGTCCGCCGATATTTCTGACTGAAACGTTTATCATCGTCATACGGAGTATGAACTGCATAGTGCGACATATACAGATCAAAAGGTTTATCCATTTTCACAGACTTTTCCATTTCTGTTATAGCTTCTCTGGTCAGTGCCTCGGTAATGAATATATCTTGTCCGTAATACTTTTCCAGTCCTTGCACTGCAAAGCGGGATCCCTCACCAAAATTTTTTGTCCCCAGATAACTTCCCGGAGCACCGTTTGCTCCTCCTGCTATATGTACATCAAAACCCATATTTATAGGGTCTGCTCCCGGCGTAGTTCTTGCACCAAAATGAGCTTTTCCACAATGGATAGTTCTGTATCCGTTTTCCTTGAGCACTTGAGGAAGTGAAGTAATAGCCGTAGAATTATTTATTTCCTTTTCCTCTGATGCAGGCTGAATACCATTATAATTCCATTCAGGAAGATCAACTACATCACTCTTTGCATCGGTCTTCTGATCGAGTTCCAATGTCCAGTTTGTTACTCTATGCCGTGACGCATTCATTCCCGACATCAGACTACATCGCGTAGGTGAAGAAATCGCACATGCATATGCATCCGTAAAACGGACACCCATTTGTGCCATTCGTTCCATATTGGGTGTAATAAATCGTTTATTCAGTGACGTAAGTTCGTTATTATAAAAAGGAACAGAAGTGTCCTGCCACCCCATATCATCAACCAGAAACATAATAATGTTAGGATGCTGAGATATTTGTGAATAAATAGATACCGGAATAAACGGACTGCATGCAATAAATGGAATAAGGTGTTTTTTCATAGGAAATAATGTTTTAACAAGTATAATTTAGTTTCGTGTACAAAAGTAATCTAAATCTGTCAACTTGTACAGACACTCCTCATAATATTCATTAAAATCAGACTGTCCTTTTAAAATATCCTTCTGCCGCAACATCATCGCTTTATATATAACCAATACAACTCTTGTTGTTACTTTTAGAAACACGACGACAGATTTTCATAATAAAGCCCCGCAACAACTTTGTTACAGGGCTCAAAATCAGTTTAAAATAAATTTTACTTTACAATAACAGAAGGTCAAATCCGTCGAAGCAACTTTGCTGGATTTCCTGCAACTATAGTATTCGATTCAACATCATGGGTAACAACGCTAGCCGCTCCAACTACAGCATTTTCTCCTACTGTAACACCCGGAAGAATAGTTGCACCAGCTCCAATCCATGCTCCTCTACAAATATGTATCGGTTTACAGGTTATTATATGACGGTATTTCAAATCATGGTTATTGGATATAAGCTGAACATTAGCAGCAATCTGAACATCATCATCAATTGTTATTCCTCCTGCTGACATCATCAGACAGCCAGGCATGATAATCACATTACGCCCGAATTTCACATTACCAGTTCTGACACCAGCAAAAGGTATTTCGATACGACAATTTTCTCCCAGATTTGGAAAAACCTTATGTAATAATTCATAGTATTCTTCCGTGTCTGGCATCGTATGATTCAGACGAAAAATATGTTGTTTCAATACTTTCGCTTTATCTAACTCTTCAGCTGTTTGATGTAAGCAGTCAATTCTTAATTCTTCCATATTTACTTAATTATCTGTTTCGCCCAGTCTTTAGCCTGTCCTGTTCCGTTATTCAACAATTTACCCTCTCCCCATTTTATCTGAGGATAAAGTTTCTTGAGATACTTTATGCTATTGGTTATCGAACTACTTCCCGAAGTAGCAAATGGAATGATGGTCTTACCAGAGAAATCATATTTCTCAATAAATGTATTAATCGGACGCGGACATAAATTCCACCATATAGGATAACCCAGAAATACAATATCATAATCTTTCACATTAAGAACATCTCCACTCAATACAGGACGCGATTGTTCATCTGACATCTCTCTAGAACTTCGACTATTCTTATCCTTCCAATTAAGATCGGCTGAGGTATAAGGATCAGCAGGAGTTATTTTATAGGGTTTTCCACCTGTCACTTCAACAATGGCATTTGCAACCTTTTCAGTTGTTCCCGTACATGAGAAATAGGCCACTAAAATTTTTTTGCCTGACTGCACATCACTGTTTACACTTTGTTTCTGTGCTCCTAACGAGAAACTAAAGCTGATAATTCCCAAAAGTGTTAATACTATACTTTTCATGACTTGTTTTGATTATTTTTTGACTATCTAATATGAAGTAGATTCATACACAGCTTTATAGATTTTAGAAAATTAAATTTTGCATTATCTTAAGTCAACATTTAATAATCTGTTTTTTTAACAAGCACAAAAATAAAAGTTTTCTAATAGATATTCTTATACAAAATACTGGTTATCATACCATTTTTACTGAAAATATATAATGACCATTACAGTAAATCTATTTCTTTCGGATATTTTTATATAAATCCTTCTCTATAATCCGAAAAACTCACATCTAAATTTTATTGAACATATCGACTAAAATGGACAGGTAATAAAACCCAAAACATATCGGAAGCCTGAACAAATGAAAGTGATTTATCTCGCAACAGTCATACTATATATATCAGATATTGTATAGCGATTTATCCAATAGCCAACTCCATATCCACTTACTTGTTTTGATACTTCGATAGATATTTTGACGTGACACACAGACTATCAGCATAGTAGTTTCTTATGCCCTATAAGTTCCGTCTTTCAACATCTTTAAAGAACGATTCATAAGCGAAACTTTTTGTCTAGAGATTTCAATATCACTATAAATGCAGACATGGAAGTCAAAGAAATCAAGAATTACTACTTGCATGGCGTTTACTTACTGTTTCACAATAAAAGTAGTGATACCCTGCATCATTTATTCGCCGTACCCTCAGCTTTTACGTTGTCCCGTGAACTCGAGCTTTGAAAGAATTTCAGTAAAAATAAAAAACTAGCTTATTATATTCTAATAAGCTAGTTTTCTGAAGTACACCCTCAGGGATTCGAACCCTGGACCCACTGATTAAGAGTCAGTTGCTCTACCAACTGAGCTAAGAGTGCATCGTTTATTTTAGAGGTTCCTGGCGGATTCGAACCGCCGTACACGGTTTTGCAGACCGCTGACTAAGCCACTCATCCAAGGAACCATTGTTTTCAGCAACCGTTATTTTCAATTGCGATGCAAAGGTACAACTATTTTTGGAATAAACAATACTTTAACTGAAAAATATTAAAAAGAAATATATTATTTTTTTAGCAGACAAGGATTATCTTAAATAAAAAAGAGATTTTTGGAATCTAAGCATTACAGACTTTAGTATTAAGAATCAACAAAATACATGCTTCCTCTTCACTTACCAGCAGAGATCAGAAAAGTTTTAAAAAACTTACATCTATAATATAGATTTTACCTGCCGATAAATAAAAAAGAAGCATGTTCAATTCTTACAGATATATGATAAATATCATTTTTTTAATTCATATTCCAAACTTGCCATAATGAATGGTCCTATCGCCTTACCTTCATTACTTACAATTGTTACATCCTTACCACACAAATAATAGCTAGCCGAACCATCACGAGAAGGATCTTTTGCCGGACCTAAACCAGCAGAACGGCAACTCTGATTTAAATTAATAGTCCCGTCATTATTTGATGTAACAAATGTTTTCAGAAGTCCCTGATATGCTTTTTCCGCAACTTTTTCATATGATTTTGGAAGAATACCCAGACGAACTCCCTTCAGATATGCATAAGTGAACATACTAGAAGCAGAAGATTCCAGATAGTTTGCAATACCACATTCTCCAACATACGAATTATCATATTGAAGAAGTTGGTACCAAACTCCGCTAGTTTTATCCTGCCAACGCTTTAAACCTTTTGCTACAGTATTTGTAATAGTTACTAACTCCTTATAGTCAGCATGAGTTTTCGGCATCACTTCCAATACATCTACTAAAGCAGCAAAGTACCATCCCATGCCACGTCCCCAAAATTCTTTTGAGCAACCTTTATATGGTTCAGTCTTATTCGCCCAGAAAGAATTGCTGTCTTCCGGATTTGCTGACCAGGCATGATAATAAAGCTGTTTGTCCTTATCATATGTATGGCGAGCAATTGTTTTAAACTGGTGAGCGATATCTGTCCAAGCCTGCTCATTGTCCGGTTCAAAATTAGCTTGCCATTCAGCATAAAAAGCAGCCCCCATGTAAAGTCCATCCAGCCACATCTGACCGGGATAAATATCTTTATGAAAAAAACATCCTTTTGCATCGCCCGACTGAATACGAGAATAATCATTCACCAAGTAATCATGCAAGAAATCGGCAGCTTTCTTATAACGGCTTGCATTATCCGTTCCATTTTGCTTGTCAAGTTCTTTTTCCCGCTTATACAAAGCAAAAAGAACTTTTCCTGAGTTTATATTGTCTATATTTCCTTTTTTAAAATTCTTAAACGTACCATCCGGATTAATGGCATTATCCGCATATTCTTTTGCCCACTGATAATAGTTACCAGTCCAGTCAGCATATTGATACTGCTCACATAAATTAAGAAGAGATTTAGCTACAAGACCGTTTACATAATCCCATGACTTTCCATGAGTCCATTGTTTACCTTGTGATTGTGCCATTTCCTGCGAATAACGTTGTTGTGCTGTTGCAGAAACTGATGCCAGAAACAAGCATACAGAAAAAAATAATGTTTTCATGTTTTATTGATTTTATATGAATAATAGTTTTCCCATTACGAAAAAAGGTCGGCTGAATATATCAGTCGACCTTCCCTATGAGGTTCCTGGCGGATTCGAACCGCCGTACACGGTTTTGCAGACCGCTGACTAAGCCACTCATCCAAGGAACCATTTCCTAAAAGTAACCGTTTTTTCCCGATTGCACTGCAAAGGTATAACTAATTTTCGAATCTGCAATACTTAAGGGCTATTTTTTTGCTTTTCCCATGTCTTTACAACTTTGCTTATTCGACATAGCACAGCCCGAACAGCCACAACCGCAGCCACTTACCCCAGTTCTTCTTTTTCTGAAAAATTTAAAGAAGTGTTTCCCTGTGTACATCACACAGAGAAGCACTATGATATAAACTATAATATCCTGTACACTCATATTTCTTATTTTATAAAAATATACCTCCTACCTGATGAACCAGGAAAGCAACAATCCATGCCAGCAAAGTAGTATAACAGATTGTAAATGCAGCCCATTTCCAGCTGCCTGATTCATTTTTAATTGCTGCCACTGTTGCGATACATGGGAAATAAATCAAAACAAACAGCATATAACCATAGGCAACCAGCGGAGTAATCGGAATACGATCAGCAAGGTCGACCGACTCTATATCATCATCATTCGTATAAAGCACTCCCAAAGTACTTACAACAAGCTCTTTCGCACCTATTCCCGACAGAATACCAATACCCATCTTCCAGTCGAATCCCAATGGCTCTATTACAGGTTCAATAGCTTTTCCTATTTGTCCGATATACGAATTTTCCTGCTGTTCTGCCGTCGTAGAATAAGCATCATGATTAGGATAATACCCCAGGAACCAGATAATGACAGAAGCAATCATAATAATACCTCCCATCTTCTTCAAATACTGTGCTCCTTTTTCCCACGTATGTCGAAGTACAGATTTAGCAGTCGGCATGCGATAAGGAGGAAGTTCCATAACAAAAGGAGCATCATCTCCCCTCACAATAAAGCGGCTGAAGATACGTGCCATCAACACCGCCAGCAAAATACCTGTTACATAAATCGACAAAAGTACCAGACTAGCCTTCGAAGGGAAGAATGCTCCGATCATCACCAGATAAATAGGCAGACGTGCGCTACACGAAATAAGCGGATTTATCAGAATTGTAACCAGACGAGATTTACGACTTTCGATAATACGCGAAGCCATAATAGCAGGAACATTACATCCAAAACCCATAATCAGCGGGATGAACGATTTTCCATGCAGCCCCATTTTGTGCATAATCTTATCCATGATAAAAGCTGCACGCGCCATGTATCCGGAGTCTTCCATGAACGAAATAAAAATATAGAGAAGCAAAATATTAGGCAAGAACACGATGACTCCTCCTACTCCTCCTATTATACCATCTACAATCAGATCTTTCAGTGGACCTGCCGGCATAAATGTTTCAGCCAACGATGCTATCTGCTCAACCAGCCACTCTATCCATCCTTTCGGATATTCTCCAAATACAAAAGTACATTCAAACATCAGATAAAGAAAGACAAAGAAAATAGGGAATCCCCATGACGAATCACCCGGGAAGATCTGC
>BABD01000080.1_pt1 | contig 12121 bp, 12 predicted proteins | sample 270328 | NCBI WGS metagenome assembly BABD01 (sample SAMD00036533, study PRJNA27873) | human gut metagenome | isolation source: feces from healthy human sample In-D, Adult, Male | reverse complement strand
CACTAACCACTAATCACTAACCACTAATAACCAACCGCTAATTCTAAAGAATATGCAATATAATACTCAACAAAATCGGATGCCTTGGCCCGAATACGGGCGCAGCATCCAGAATATGGTAGACCATGCACTTACAATCGAAGACCGCTCCGAGCGCCAGCGTTGTGCAAATACCATTATCAACATCATGGGAAACATGTTTCCCCACCTTCGCGACATACCCGATTTCAAGCATAAGCTGTGGGATCATCTTGCCATCATGGCGGACTTCAAGCTGGACATCGACTATCCATACGAAGTTATCCGCAAAGACAACCTGATAACCAAACCGGAAACCGTTCCTTATCCCAGCACCAAAATACGTTACCGCCACTACGGCCGTACCCTGGAAGTGCTGATTAAGAAAGCCATCGACTTTCCCGAAGGTGACGAGAAGCAGAACCTCGTTGCACTGATATGCAACCACATGAAGAAAGACTATATGTCCTGGAATAAAGATACTGTCGACGACCGCAAAATAGCGGACGACCTCGCAGAACTGTCCGGCGGCAAACTGCAGATGACCGACAGCCTTCTCCGCCTTATGGCCGAACGGATCGAACAGAATTATCGGCCGAAGATGAATAACCAGAACAACAGAAACAACAACAGAAATAATAAAAGAAAATACTAAAATAGCGGTTAGTGATTAGCGATTAACGGTTAATATCATAGGACATCACCACGCTACCCTAATCACTAACCGTTAATCGCTAATCACTAACTACTAACCACTATTTCATGGCTTCATTTGTAATAGAAGGCGGACACAGCCTTTCCGGAGACATTTATCCTCAAGGAGCGAAGAACGAGGTGCTGCAGATTATCTGCGCCACCCTGCTCACTGCCGAAGAGGTGACGGTGCACAACATACCGGACATCCTGGATGTGAACAACGTGATTCAGTTGATGCGGGATATGGGAGTGAACGTATCGAAAAAAGGCATCGATACATATAGCTTTCAAGCAGCCAATGTTGATTTNGCCTATCTGGAGAGCGATGAATTCCTGAAAAGGTGCTCCAGCCTGCGCGGTTCGGTCATGCTCGTAGGACCGATGGTGGCACGCTTTGGCAAGGCTATGATTTCCAAACCGGGCGGAGACAAGATAGGCCGCCGCCGTTTGGACACCCATTTCATCGGCATACGGAATTTAGGTGCAGAATTCGTTTACAATGAAAGACGGGAAGTTTACGAAATATCCGCCCGGCAATTGCAAGGCAGCTATATGTTGCTGGACGAAGCATCTGTAACGGGCACTGCCAATATCGTAATGGCAGCAGTATTGGCCAAAGGTAAAACAACCATTTACAATGCCGCCTGCGAGCCTTACATACAACAGCTATGCCGGATGCTGAACCGCATGGGTGCAAAGATAGAAGGTATCGCTTCCAATCTGCTCACCATTGAGGGAGTGGACGAACTGCACGGAACAGAGCATACCGTTCTTCCGGACATGATTGAAGTGGGAAGCTTTATCGGAATGGCAGCCATGACATCCAGTGAGGTCACTATCAAAAATGTATCTTACGAAAATCTGGGAATCATTCCTGATAGCTTCCGCCGCTTGGGTATCCGTCTGGAACAGCGAGGTGATGATATATTTGTACCTCAACAGGATCATTATGAGATTGAATCCTTTATCGACGGATCGATTATGACAATAGCTGATGCTCCCTGGCCGGGACTGACTCCCGACTTGTTGAGTGTGATGCTCGTGGTAGCTACTCAGGCTAAAGGAAGCGTATTGATTCATCAGAAAATGTTTGAAAGCCGTCTGTTCTTTGTCGATAAGTTGATTGACATGGGTGCACAGATCATTCTTTGTGATCCTCATCGTGCAGTTGTCATCGGACATGATCATAACTTCCGTTTAAGAGGAGGCAATATGACTTCGCCTGACATACGTGCAGGAATCGCATTGTTAATAGCTGCGCTGAGTGCAGAAGGCATCAGCCGTATTCATAATATAGAGCAGATAGACAGAGGCTATCAAAATATAGAACAGCGTTTGACAGCTTTAGGTGCTCGTATTACCCGAATAGAGTAAGTTTATGATTAAGAAAGAAGAAGTATATAAAATCGGGGTGATAAACAAACCTCACGGTATTAAAGGAGAAGTTTCTTTTACATTCAACGATGATATTTTCGATCGTGTAGAGTGCGATTATCTGGTATTGTTGCTGGATGGCATCTTGGTTCCGTTTTTTATAGAAGAATATCGTTTCCGTTCGGATGATGTAGCTTTGGTAAAATTTGAAGGAATTGAAACTGCCGAACGCGCACGGATGCTGACTAATGTGGAGGTTTATTTCCCTAAAAAATACATGGATGAGCAAGATGAAATTACTTCTTGGAATTTCTTTATGGGATTTCAGGTTGAGGATATTCATCATGGCTGTTTGGGGGAAATTGTTGCCGTTGATGACTCTACGATGAATGTTTTGTTTGTCATAGAAAAAGACGGTGACGAACTTTTGCTTCCTGCCCACGAGGAATTTATTATCGATTTGGATAGAGAGAACAGAGTTCTGAAAGTAGATATACCGGACGGATTGTTGGAATAAACATAAGATAATGAGAAAGACAAGAAAAGGTCGTAAAGCTTTTTGGCATAATATTAAGTTTAAATATAAACTGACTATTATCAATGAAAATACCTTGGAAGAGGTAGTGGGCATTCATGTGTCTAAGTTGAACGGCTTGTCTGTGCTGTTGTCAGTATGTACAGTAATTTTTCTGATAGCAGCTGCCATTATTGCTTTTACTCCGCTACGAAACTATCTTCCCGGATATATGAACAGTGAAGTCCGTTCTCAGATCGTTGCCAATGCCTTACGGGCAGATTCGCTACAGGCTGCTCTTGAACGCCAGAGCCGTTATGTGATGAATATTCAGGATATCTTGAGTGGACAAGTTAAGGCAGATACGGTTCAGTCTATTGATTCGCTGACCGATCTTCGTGCTGAAAAACTGATGGAGCGCTCTAAAGAAGAAGAGGAGTTCCGTAAGCAGTATGAAGAAAAAGAAAGATATAATCTGACAGCTGTAACTGATGTGCGCGATGCTGCGGGATTGATATTTTACCGCCCGTTGCGTGGTGTGATGTCTGCGGGATTTAGTCCGGAGAAGCGTCATTTCGGGATCGATTTGACAGCAAGTCCTAATGAAAGTATTCTTGCTACCCTCGATGGTACTGTTATCATGTCTGCTTATACGGCAGAGTGGGGGTATGTAATACAAATACAGCATCCGCAGAATTTTATTTCTGTATATAAACATTGTGGTTCACTGATGAAACACGAGGGTGAAAAAGTCAAAGGTGGAGAGGTGATTGCTTTAATAGGACAGTCGGAAACAGAAGATAATCAGCCTCATCTGCATTTTGAATTATGGCATAAGGGAAATCCTATTAATCCAGAAAAGTACGTGGTATTTTAATTATGAAGAAACAAATAGCAATATTAGGTTCTACTGGTTCTATCGGGACGCAGGCTTTACAAGTGATAGAGGAACATCCCGATTTATATGAAGCTTATGTGTTGACTGCTAATAATAAAGTCGATTTGCTTATCGAACAGGCACGGAAGTTTCGTCCTGAAGCTGTTGTTATAGCTAACGAAGACAAATATTTGCAGCTGAAGGAAGCATTGTCTGATTTGCCTATAAAAGTCTATGCCGGAGCAGATGCTATTTGCCAGGTTGTAGAGTCACAGCCGATAGATATTGTGTTGACGGCTATGATTGGATATGCCGGATTGCGTCCGACGATGAGCGCGATTCGTGCCGGAAAGATTATCGCACTTGCAAATAAGGAAACAATGGTTGTTGCTGGTGAGCTGATCAATGCTTTGGCAAACGAGTATCATACTCCTATATTACCTGTCGATTCAGAGCATTCGGCGATATTCCAATGTCTGGAAATGAATAATCCGTTGGAAAAGATTATTCTCACCGCTTCAGGAGGTCCGTTCCGTACGTTTACGATGGAGCAGTTGCAGACGGTCACTAAGGAACAGGCATTAAAGCATCCCAACTGGAGCATGGGAGCGAAAATCACAATCGACTCTGCTTCGATGATGAATAAGGGGTTTGAAGTAATAGAGGCAAAATGGTTGTTTGGTGTACGCCCAGAACAGATAGAAGTCGTTGTTCATCCTCAATCTGTGATACATTCGATGGTTGAGTTTGAAGATGGTGCAGTGAAAGCTCAATTGGGAGTTCCTGATATGCGCCTGCCTATACAATATGCATTTTCATATCCTCAGCGCATACGTTCGTCTTTCGACCGTTTGGACTTTATGAAATGTAACAGCTTGACTTTTGAGGCTCCGGATACCAAACGCTTCCGCAATTTAGCTTTAGCTTATGAAGCTTTGCATCAGGGTGGTAATATGCCTTGCATTGTCAATGCTGCGAATGAAGTTGTTGTTGCATCGTTCTTGAAAGACCAGATATCATTCTTAGGTATGAGTGATGTAATAGAAAAAACGATGCAGCGTGTTCCTTTCATTGCTGCACCTACTTACGAAGATTATGTTTCGACTGATGCAGAAACACGTCGTATTGCAGCTGAGATGGTAATAAATGGAATGAAGTAACAGAATATATTAACATTACAAAATAGAAAAGTAGACTTTAGATGGAAACATTTTTGATTCGTGCCCTTCAGCTTATTCTCAGCTTGTCGTTGCTGGTGATTATACATGAAGGAGGACACTTTTTCTTTGCGCGTCTTTTTAAAATACGAGTAGAGAAGTTTTATATCTTTTTTGATCCTTGGTTTTCACTGTTTAAGTTTAAGCCAAAGAACAGTGATACGGAATATGGAGTAGGATGGTTGCCGCTAGGGGGATATTGCAAGATCTCGGGTATGATTGATGAATCGATGGATACCGAGCAAATGAAACAGCCTGCTCAGCCTTGGGAGTTCCGCTCCAAACCGGCATGGCAGCGATTGCTGGTGATGGTGGGAGGTGTATTGATGAATTTCCTGCTGGCCTGGTTTATCTATTCGATGATCTTTATACATGGGGAGATTCTTACATCGCCTTGAAAGACATGACCTATGGTATGAAGTTCAATGAAACAGCTCAACAGATTGGATTCCGTGATGGAGATATTCTGAAGAGTGCAGACGATAAGGAACTGGTTCGCTTTGATATGGATATGCTTCGTGACATTGTAGAAGCTCGTGAAGTTACAGTACTTCGCAATGGTGAAGAGAAAAAAATTCTGATGCCTGAGTTGAGCTTGCTTGATGTTGCAAAAGAAGATCCGATGTTTGTGGCAACTTTCCGTCCGAATATAGTCGACTCTGTATTGGCTGGTGGAGGATTTGCTAAAGCGGGCATTCAGAAAGGTGATTCACTGCTTGCTTTTAATGGTACTCCATTGAATTCTTGGAATGAATTTATGGATGAAATGGGCAAGCTCCGTTCTAAGGCTGAATTAGAAAAGAAGACCTCTGCATCCTTCTCACTGGTCTATTCGCGTCAAGGTGTGAGAGATACGGTAACCGTTCAGACCAATGAACAGTTTATGGTAGATGCAGTAGGTGGGCTGGTAAGCTATAAGGAAACCAATTTAAGTTACGGATTCTTCGAGTCATTCCCTGCCGGAGTAACTTTAGGAATAAACACCTTGAAAGGCTATGTAAACGATATGAAGTATGTCTTTACTAAAGAAGGTGCCAAGAGTGTAGGAGGATTCGGAACCATTGGAAGTATCTTCCCTAAGGTTTGGGATTGGCAGCGTTTCTGGGAAATGACAGCTTTCCTTTCTATTATTTTGGCGTTTATGAATATCCTGCCGATTCCGGCACTCGATGGCGGTCATGTATTGTTCTTGCTATACGAAATTATCGCTCGTCGTAAGCCAAGCGACAAATTTCTGGAGTATGCTCAGATGGTGGGAATGTTCTTGCTCTTTGCTTTACTGATTTGGGCAAACTTCAATGATGTACTGAGATTTTTATTCTAATTTATAAATAGGTAAAGGCACTGTTTATTCCGCTTTTTATCAAGAAAAACGGATATAATCAGTGCCTGAATTGTATATTGAAAGTTATGAGGAAATCAATTTTTAGTGTTTTGTTTTGGGGCGGTATGTGCCTATGTGCTACGGCGTTGTCCGCACAGGAAAGATTGCCTGAATATTTGCAGGCAGAGAAATTTACCCAAAGTAAACTGAATACAATGCTTTTCTCGACTACGGTTGATCCGCATTGGTTTCAGCAGGGAAATAGTTTTTGGTTCGAGTATAAAACCAGTGAAGGTACATTCTGGTTTGTTGTAGACCCGAATTTAAGAACAAAAAAGCAATTGTTCGATCGTGACGAACTAGCTTCTCAGTTGACAGAAATTGTACACGATCCGTTCGAGGCTCGTCATTTGTTGATTCGTAATCTGAAAGCGAAAGAAGACGGACGGACATTTACTTTCGAGATTGAGTCTTCTCAAGAGGTAAAGCCGGCGAAAGGCGAAAAGAAGAAACCGGAGAAAAAAGTCTTTTATTTTTCGTATGACTATCCGACACGTAAACTCACTCAGCTGACAGAAGAGGCAAAAGAACCGAAAAAGCTTTCGTGGGCTTCTGTTTCTCCCGATGGAAAGACTGTTGTCTATGCTAAAGACTGCAATTTATTCCGTATGAGCATGGAAGATTACCGGAAGGCGCAGAAAGATGAAAAAGACAGCACAATTGTAGAAATTCAGTTGACAAAAGACGGAACAGAACATTTTGGCTATGGCATTCCGTACAGTATATTGAATACGGATACACTTTGTAACGGTAAACGTCGAGGTGTATGGGGATATTGGTCGCCCGATTCAAAGCATTTTGTAACTATTGTATCTGATGATCGTAAAGTCAAAGATCTTTGGGTTATCAATTCTGTTGCTCAGCCTCGTCCTACACTCGAGACTTATCGTTATCAGATGCCTGGAGAGATGGAAGCTCCCGAAGAGCATTTGTATGTATTTGATATGGTGAACAATACTCGTAAGGAGATAAAGGTATCAGCCTGGAAAAACCAGAGCTTAGGCTTGGAAGTACGTCCGTATGAGCAAAAGCAGCGTGATGCAGAGTTTATTTCTCCTGTATGGCAGGGAGATAATACTCGTTTCTTCTTGACGCGGAGTAGCCGTGACTTGCATCGTATTGATGTCTGTACGTATACCATCGGACAGGATTCTATTGTTCCAGTTGTAAAGGAACGTATGAATACTTATCAGGAAACTCGTCCGATTTATGTATTGAATGGTGGAAAGGAGTTTGTACAGTGGAGTGAACGCGACGGATGGGCTCATCTTTATTTATATGATGATCGGGGCAATTTGAAAAATCGTATAACGAAAGGTCCCTGGCATGTAGAGCGCGTTGTGAAGATAGATGAGGCTACCCGTACTATTTATTTTGTTGCTAACGGACGTGAAAACGGAGAAAATCCATATTACGAACATTTATATAAGGTGAATGCTGATGGAAGCGGCTTGAAACAGCTGACCAAAGGTGATTTCTTCCATCAGGTAGAGGTTGATGATGATGCTCGCTTCATTGTTGATAATTATTCACGGGTCAATACTGTTCCATGCGCTGATTTGATAGACCGGAATGGAAATAAGGTAATGACAATTCAGGAAAGCGATTTTTCTCAATTGAAAGCAGCTGGTTATCAGTTCCCGGAACTCTTTACAGTGAAGGCTGCTGATGGTGTGACCGACTTGTATGGAGTAATGTATAAACCTTATGATTTTGATTCGACGAAAGTATATCCTATTATCGATTATGTTTATCCGGGACCTCAGGTAGAAGCTGTTTATTATCCGTTTACTCGTATGAGTGTGCGTACTGACCGTCTGGCACAGGCTGGGTTTATTGTCATTTCCGTAGGACAGAGAGGCGGACATCCCAGTCGTTCGAAATGGTATCACAACTATGGATATGGAAATATGCGTGACTATCCACTAGCTGATCATAAGGCTGCTGTGGAACAACTTGCGGCACGCTATAAGTTTATTGACATTGACCGAGTAGGTATTCATGGACATTCAGGAGGAGGCTTCATGTCGACAGCGGCTATTTGTCAGTATCCCGACTTTTATAAGGCTGCTGTTTCGTGTGCGGGAAACCATGATAACCGTATTTATAACCGTTGGTGGAGTGAAACGCATCATGGGGTGAAAGAGGAAATTTCAGAAAAGGGTGATACTACATTTGCATATAAGATTGCTACTAATCCGGAAATCGTGAAGCAATTGAAGGGACATCTTATGTTGGTACACGGAGATATTGATAATAATGTTCATCCGGCAAATACGATTCGTGTCGTTGATGCTTTGATTCGTGCTAACAAACGTTTTGATATGCTCTTGCTTCCCGGACAGCGTCACGGATTTGGAGATATGAATGAATATTTTTATTGGCGTTTGGTAGACTTTTTCTCAGAACATTTAAAAGGAAAAAGTGAAACCTCAGTTGATATTCCGCAACGGTAGACTGAATATAAAATTTAAACGATAAACATGAATGTCAAAATAGAAGAAAGTTGGCGTAAGCGTTTGCAAGAAGAATTTGATAAGCCTTATTTTCGGCAGCTGACTGATTTTGTAAGGAGCGAGTATGCACATGAGCATGTATTGCCTCACGGTTCGCAGATTTTTCATATGTTCAATGTTTGTCCGTTTGAAAAAGTAAAAGTTATAATCTTAGGGCAGGATCCTTATCCAACCCCTGGACAATATTATGGAGTTTGTTTTTCTGTACCGGAAGGGACGGCTATTCCAGCATCGCTAATGAATATCTTTAAAGAAATTCATCAGGATTTAGGAAAGCCGATACCTGAATCCGGAAATTTAGACAGGTGGGTAGAGCAGGGAGTTTTCTCTATGAATTCTGTACTTACTGTCAGAGCGTATCAAACAGGCTCTCACCGGAATAGAGGATGGGAAATCTTTACGGACGCAGTTATTAAAAAGTTAAGTGACGAACGTGAAAATTTGGTATTTATGTTGTGGGGAAGTTATGCAAAATCGAAAGCTTCTCTGATTGATGCTTCCAAGCATTGCATTTTGATGACAGTTCATCCATCTCCTCGGTCTGCTGATTATGGCTTCTTTGGCTGTAAACATTTTAGCAAGGCTAATGAATATTTGAAGAGTAAAGGGCTGAAAGAGATTGAATGGTGATGTACATTTTCTATCATTAAAGCTGAGTTGACTTCCCTGAAAAGTTACTAACTACGGAGATTATAATGAAAGAGCCATATCAAAAACTCCATTGCGGAGGAATGATATGGCTCTTTTTATGATAGAAAAGTAATTTTCTTGCAGTTAGATATTCATTCTCACAAAGTAGAATTTATTTTTGCTTATATGAAAACTGTTAACCTTTACTCGTCTTTTATTACCCAGCGAGGATCGTGCGGGATGATGATACGCGGATTATAATGCATACCTTCTTTGTCTGGTATACGAATGTAATATACATTTTTTCCATGTACCGGAAGTGAACTGCTACGTATCCATGGATTCATATTCCTCAAAAGTGAATAAGTAATGCCTCTGCCTTTGGCAAAGCGAGGTAAGTCATCTATACTTTCTTCTACTTTAATCTCGTGATATGGGATGATGGGATATAAATCACACGCACGCAGCCGGAAGCCGAATTTCTGCGGGTTGGAAAACATAATTTTTGCAGCAAGAATACGATAAACATAACGCGCTGTTTCTTCTACGAGCTGAAGATCGAGTGCATCTTCCTCATATTGGCGTTCCAGTTCGCGTGAGATACGCCCCTGTCCGGCATTATATGATGCAGCTACGCTAACCCAATTACCAAAGCGAGCGTAAGCCTGTTTCAGATATTTACATGCGGCACGTGTTGATTTCTCTACATGATAACGTTCGTCTACACTATGTCCTACTTCCAGACCAAATTCACGACCAGTTCCCGGCATAAACTGCCATAACCCTGCTGCTCCGGCTCCGGAACGTGCCAATGGGTTATTGTTGCTTTCTATAGACATCAAGTATTTAAAGTCATCTGGAATACCATTTTCTTGAAGGATAGATTCTACAATCGGGAAGTAGCGATTGGCTCTTTTAATCATCTGTATAGAAGTGCTGTGCATATACGTGAAAGCCAAAAGCTCGCGATCAATTCGTTCTCGTCTGTCAAATCGGGTCAGATCAATATTTTCTCCACAAAACATGATGCTTTGGGGTATGTCCTGACAACTATATGTCAAGGCTGTGGTCGAAAAGAATCCTTGGGCAGCAATTGGCGTGATACCTATAGGTAAACAAGTTGCCAAAAGCATAATAATTATTGAGAAACGAACAGGAGTGTGTTTTGATATGGTTAGATTCATCATGTTATACAATTTCTTATGTTGCCCCAATAGACATCTTATTCTTCAAGGGAAAAGCTTTTCAAAATATTCTCAGGTGTATTATCTTGTTTGTCTGTATAGGTTATGGATACATAGAATCCGCTACTTCCGTCTTTAGTGAGCAGATACGAATATATACATTGTTCGGTTTCACAATTGCCTTTTAATTGTGCACCGTAAAATTGAGGTAATTCAAAAGTGGTTACAGGAGTCTGGTTTGTGACTTCATCGTCGGAAGCAATGTTTTTCAATTCCTGAGATAGTTCCGAACGTTTTATGCCTTCTCCTTCCAGTAATTGCACTGTAATGTAATAAGTAGGGGTACTGATGATATATCCCTCTTCTGAATCATCCTCGACATTAAAGCCTGCGGGAGCTTTAAAACTGATCCCGTAGGCCTTCCATGTTGTCGATTGTAATGTTTGCGCATTCATTCCGAATGCAGAAAAAGCTAGAACAGCCATAGCTGTGAAGATCCTTCTTTTCATACTTTTCTTTCTGATACTACTTTTTTAGCATAAACTTCTTCCTCCTTATTAACCATTACCAGTACCTGCCCTCCTGTTCCTGAATAAGGAGAAGTAACAGCTGATAATGTTTCATCCTTCAGCATAGCTGACACTCCGGCTGATTCTAACAAACCTTTTACTAATTCTGCTTCCCAGAGGCTGCCTCTGAAAACTTCAATTAATGATCCGTACGTTTTAGTTTCCATAGCTTGTTGTTTTGGTGGTTAATAAAAAGGATTGATACTCTCTGTATGTTTATCCAAAGATAAGAAAGTTTTCGTAATATCTTCATATAAAAAACAGAAAAAGAGTACAAGTCATAGAAATAATGATATTTTTGCATGAAATCATAATGTTGTATAATCAAATAGTCATATGAATATAGAAGCTGTTTTACACGATGTACGTAAGGCCTCATCTCGGCTAGCATTGTTGGATGAGAAGCAAATAAATGAAATACTGCTTGCTGTAGCAGATGCAGCAATGGAGCATTGTGAAGATATCTTAAAAGCGAATGTAGAAGATTTAGGTCGTATGGATGTTGCGAATCCGAAATATGACCGTCTGAAACTAACAAGAGAACGTCTGGAGGCTATTGCTGCCGATATGCGAAATGTTGCAGCTTTACCATCTCCTTTGGGCCGGATCTTGGAAGAAAGTGTTCGCCCTAATGGATTACACTTAAAAAAGATAAGTGTTCCTTTCGGAGTTATCGGTATCATCTATGAAGCACGTCCTAACGTTAGCTTTGATGTCTTTTCGCTTTGCTTTAAAAGTGGAAATGCTTGTGTGTTGAAAGGAGGAAGTGATGCCGATTGTTCGAATAGGGCGATTGTTAAGGTGATACATGAAGTGCTTGAACGTTTTGGTGTTGATACTCATATCGTCGAACTGCTTCCTGCTGGTCGTGAGGCTACAACCGAATTGCTTCATGCCGAAGGATTGGTCGATTTGATTATTCCTCGAGGAAGCAGTGGGCTTATTGAGTATGTACGTCGTGAGGCAACTGTTCCTGTAATAGAAACTGGAGCTGGAGTTTGTCATACTTATTTCGATGCTTCAGGTGATATAGTAAAAGGTACAGCAATTATTAATAATGCGAAAACCCGTCGGGTGAGTGTATGCGATGCACTCGACTGCTTGTTAATTCATGCTTCCCGCTTATCCGATTTGCCGGCTCT
>BABD01000099.1_pt1 | contig 12561 bp, 8 predicted proteins | sample 270328 | NCBI WGS metagenome assembly BABD01 (sample SAMD00036533, study PRJNA27873) | human gut metagenome | isolation source: feces from healthy human sample In-D, Adult, Male | reverse complement strand
TGGCCAGAAGATTCTGAAAGGCACTCATTTCAGCAAATACAAACAATTCGTAAACAACTGCTTCGACATTTGTCCTCGTCAGGCACTTCATGCCAAGACACTGGGATTTGTTCACCCACGCACAGGCAAAGAGATGTTTTTCACCTCCGAACTTCCTGAAGACATGACTCGTCTGCTGGATAAATGGAGAACTTATATAAGTAACAGAGAAGAATAACAAACAAATTATGAAACGCATTATCGCTATTGTAGCCGGAGGTGACTCTTCGGAACATGATGTCTCCATGCGCAGTGCAGAAGGCATATACTCTTTTATCGACAAAGATAAGTACACCTTATATATAGTAGAACTTACCAAAGAGAAATGGGAAGCACTGTTGCCCGACGGAAGCCGTGCACAGATTGACAAGAATGATTTCAGCTTCAGTCACGACGGTCAGAAGGTAAAACCTGACTTTGCATACATTACTATCCACGGTACTCCGGGAGAGAACGGTATCCTTCAAGGTTATTTCGAACTGCTAGGCATCCCCTACTCTACGTGCGACGTACTGGTATCGGCCATGACATTCAGTAAATTTACCCTCAATCAGTATCTGAAAGGATTTGGTGTACGCGTAGCTGAATCTATGCTGGTAAATAAACATCATGGAATAAGTAATGAAGATGTTATCGAAAAAATTGGTTTGCCTTGCTTCATCAAACCTAACGCAAGTGGCTCTAGCTTTGGAGTGACCAAAGTAAAAACAGCCGAACAGATACAGCCTGCTTTGGAAAAGGCTTTTGCCGAATCGGACGACGTCATGATAGAGGCTTTCATGGACGGTATCGAACTTGCCAACGGATGTTATAAGACAAAAGATAAATCGGTAGTATTCCCTATTACTGAAGTGGTAAGCAAAAATGAGTTTTTCGATTACAATGCCAAATACAACGGTGAAGTTACAGAAATAACTCCGGCACGTCTTAGTCCTGAACTGACTGACCGTGTACAAAAACTGACTTCGGCAGTCTACGATATTCTGGGTTGCAAAGGTATCGTACGCGTGGATTACATTATCACGGAAGGAGAAAAAATCAACATGCTGGAAATCAATACAACTCCTGGAATGACAGCAACCAGCTTCATCCCTCAGCAGGTTCGTGCAGCAGGTATCGATATCAAAGAGGTTATGACAGATATTATCGAAGATTCGTTTCAGAAATAACGAGAAATTACGTATATTTGAATTGTGACTGAAAAAATAAGAAAACATGAACATACCTGCCGAATTTGACGACATTCGTCCCTATTCACCCGAAGAACTTCCACAAGTATTCGAGGAATTGCTAGCCGACCCCTCGTTCCAGGCAGTGCTCACCAATGTCATTCCCGGTATTCCTATCGAGATGCTTGCCGCACAGCTGCACCAGTGCAAGACTAACCTGGATGTACAGAAGACATTTTTCTACAGCTTGCTTCACGGAATCATAGATAAGCACAGCGACGGATTTGACATGGATACATCATCATTGGATGACAAGAACAGAAATTATACGTTCATTTCAAACCATCGTGATATCGTACTCGATCCCGGTTTCTTGTCTGTCGGGCTAATAGATAATAATTTCCCTACAACAGTGGAAATTGCTATCGGAGACAACCTGCTGATTTATCCATGGATCAAGAAGCTGGTGCGTGTAAATAAGTCATTCATTGTGCAACGTGCCTTATCGATGCGTCAGATGCTGGAATCATCGGCCCGAATGTCACGCTATATTCATTTTGCTGTAACTGAAAAAAAGGAGAACGTATGGATTGCACAGCGGGAAGGAAGAGCCAAAGATTCCAACGACCGCACACAAGACAGCGTACTGAAAATGCTTGCCATGGCAGGTGAGGGAAATATCATAGACAGACTGAAAGAACTGAATATCGTTCCTACCAGTCTATCTTATGAATACGATCCGTGTGACTATCTGAAAGCCCAGGAAATGCAGCAGAAACGAGACATTGAAGGCTTCAAGAAAAGTCAGCAAGACGACTTGAACAATATGCAGACCGGTATATTCGGCTATAAAGGTAAAGTACACTTCCAGACAGGTCCTTGTATCAACGATGAGCTGGAAGCCTTACGCGGATTGCCTAAAACAGAAGTCTTCTCAAAAATATCTGAACTAATCGACCTGCATATTCACCGTAATTACCGGATATACCCGGGAAATTATGTGGCCTGTGATTTGCTGGAAGAAAAAGATACTTTTGCCGGTCAATATACGGAAGAGGATAAGGTCCGCTTCGAAACTTACTTGCAGAAAAAATTGGATATGATTCAATTACCTGACAAGGATGAAGCCTTCCTGCGCCGTTGCATGCTGACTATGTATGCCAATCCGGCACTCAACCATCAGAAAGCTCTGAAAGTATGAAACAAGTGATAGTAATGGCTCTTCTTTTTTGCATCTTTCTTTGTGAAGGATGCAAGGAAGAAGACTATGTATATCCCAGTGTGGTAACTGAATTTATCGGTGCACAGACAAACAATGATGGAACAATTTCACAACTAGTAGCCGACGACGGGACTATATACTCAGTATTGCAACGCGACGGCCTTGGAGGGTTGGTTGCCGATACGCTTTACCGTACTATATCTATTTACGAACCTATCACACAAGAAAATGGCAAAGGAAATGTTGCCCAATTATATTCATGCCAACTTGTACTGTCGGTAAATCCACTTCCAGCATCCGATTTTAAAGGTAATATAAAAACAGATCCTGTAGATATACAAAGCATATGGCTATCAGGAGAATATCTGAATATGATACTGCTTGTACAATATAAAGAGCTGAGTCATTTATACCATTTCGTTGATGAAGGAATTACCTCGGACCAAAGTGGAACACAAACACTGAATCTACGTCTATTTCACGATAGAAACAATGATTACGAAGCTTTTACCAAACAAGTATATCTGTCAGTTCCACTAAAAAATTATCTCCAGTTACTGCGGAAAGGAGATAAAATCCGTTTCAACCTCAATACATACAAAGAAGGAGAAACTTATCGAGAATTTGATTATCAATAAGAATAAACAATAAGCACTATGATAAAGAGTATTTACTTTATGTTTTTTGTATGTGCCTGCCTGTTCGGATTATTTGCATGCAGTGCAAAGGCGCAAGACAAATTCAAGAATCTGTCTTCTGATGATTTCGAAAAACTTATACAAGATGAAAACATACAGAGAGTAGACGTACGTACCGTAGCCGAATACAGTCAGGGCCATATTCCCGGAAGTCTGAACATTAATGTATTGGATGATAAATTTTCGGCAGAAGCAGATGAGCTTCTCGACAAAGAGCGTCCGGTTGCCGTATATTGTAAAAGTGGAAGAAGAAGCCGCAATGCAGCACGTCTACTGACTCAAAAAGGATTTAAAGTTTACAACCTGGATAAAGGGTTTGATAACTGGAAAGAGTCTGGTAAAGATATCGAATTATAATAAAATAAGATAGCATATAACGATAGAGTATTAATTAGTTTTTGGAACTATAAAATATTTTGTATAAATGAAAAATACGAGATTCAAAGTGAGGTTCCCCCTAAAAAAGCTAGAGATAAGACTAAAGTGAGTTTCGTATTTTTCTATTTTATACATTTACTGAGTGAAAAAGATTGTAAAAAAAGAATCAAGTAGTACCCAATAAGGTATTCAGCAAGGATATCCTTAGAAGTCAATGTGAGCAAGTTTCTGAAACAGTTGCATGCCCAGGTGCTGGAGAAGATGCTTGAAGGCGAGATGGATGCCCATTTAGGCTATGAAAAAAATCTATGACAGGAAATAACACTGGTAATTCTCAAATGGCAGTTATCCGAAGTAAATCTAGGCCAAACACGGAGAATCTGTCATTTCCATTCCATGTAATCGTAACAGCCAGTTTGAACCGATAGCAGTACCCAAACATGAAGCCGTGGACTTTTTATAGATAGCCTATTATCTCTCTATATACCAAAGGGATGAACACTCTGACATAGAAGAAATGAGTGTGAGATTCTTGAAATAGAGCTCTCTATGTCAGCTATTTCTATCATTACACACAAGGCAAATAAAGTTATCCAGGAATGACTGAGCTGACCTTTAGATCCCGTTTATCTCATTGTCTGAATGGACGGCATCGCCTTCAAGGTACGGGATAACGGCAAGATCATAAACAAGACCGTTTATCTTTGCGTCGGACTGAGACAGAACGGTCTAAAAGAAGTGCTTGGCATGTGGGTCGGCAAATCAAAAAGCTCTTCTTTCTAGATAGGATCCTGATAGATTTAAAGGTACGTGGAGTACAGAATATACTGATTACCTACACAGATAATCTGAATGTATTTACGGATACCATCCGTACTATATTCCCTCAATTATTCACTCAGATCTGTGTGATACATCAGATCAGAAACTCCTGTAAATATGTCGTTTATAAGGATAAGAAAGAATTTAGGGCAGATATAAAGAATATTTATATTCCCCCAACAAAGAGGTTACTGCCGCGGAATTTGACAATTTTGAAAAGAAATGGGGAAGAAAGTATCCTTATGCTATACTTTCATAGAGAAACCACTGGGATGACCTGACTGTTTTCTTCCAGTTTCCACTGGAAATCAGAAAAATTATCTATACCACAAATCTTATTGAAAACCTGAATGTGAAAATCAGAAAGTACACAAAATCAAAGCTTTCATTTCCTTCGGATGATGCCGTAAAAAACATGTATCTTTCACTTATGGAGATTGAGAAGAAATGGACAATGCCTATTTCAGACTGAGGTCTGATTATGAACCAATTTATGCTTATGTTTGAAAGCAGAATCCAGATATAAGAACAAACTTACAACTAAATCCTATTTCTACTTACACAAAACTTTGGACTACGTCACAAAAAGCCAATCAAATCATCACTCATAAATAACAGACAAGCTAATTGTTTCCTCAATATAAGTAAAACGAACTCCGTATTATCTTACATCTCCCAAAAGCATCTTCTTATAAATATCCACAAGGTATTTCTTTATCGATAGTGTAATGATTCACATATGTTACTTATATAGTTAACCTAACAGGCTATTAAATAGTTCTGTAAAGGGCATTGTTGTGAAGAGAGCTTCAAAACATTATCCATAAAGTACAATTTTTCGAGCTATTATTGACAGAGCAAGAATTTAAAAGCAATGTTAAACCATTTGTACAACTTCTTGCTGTGCGAAATACATAGGGATAAAAAGAGATAAATTCACAACACTTAATGTGTGGATAAACTAAGGAAACTCATATTATTTAATGAATATCCAACTTTAATCATACAAAAGAGCTGTGATAGTTTTTAATATCCTGCATTCATCTTACCTTTCTACAATAAAGGCGCTAATAAACGTACAACCGATTCCATTACTTTATTTTTCCACGAACGCTGTTCCCATATTTTACGTGATAACAACAGACAATGTTTTTGATCGTCCAAAAAGACATTTTTCAACGTTTTTACAGTGTCCTTATCATAAAAAAAGACATTGGCTTCAAAGTTATGCTCAAAACTGCGGAAATCCATATTCGTCGATCCAACCGAAGCAAATTCGTCATCAGAAACCCACAGCTTAGAATGCAAGAAACCTTTCTTATATAAATAGACCTTCACTCCAGCCTTCATAAGCTCATCCAGATATGATAGAGAACCTTTATGCGTTATAAACGTATCAGCACGCTTAGGCAGCATAATACGTACATCTACACCTCCTAAAGCTGCTATCTGAAGAGCAGTCATGACCTCTTCCGTTGGAAGGAAATAGGGAGTTTCAACATAAAAATAATGCCGAGCACTACATACTGCTTTCATCAGCCCTTGCATAATCTCATGCCACTCTCCCACAGGATCGGACGTTACTACTTGTGCAATGGCACTTCCATTATCTTTCATCTTAGGGAAATACTCAGCAGACGTCAACAGAGTTCGGTCAATAGCAAACCAGTCTGTCAAAAAAGCGCTTTGCAAGCCATATACCCCTTTCCCCTCCATACGTACATGTGTATCTCTCCATATGCCCCAAGAGAAACCTTTTATATATCGCTCTGCAATATTCATTCCTCCGATAAATCCGATACGACCATCAATAATGGCTATTTTCCGATGATTTCGATAATTTACTTTACTGGTGAATCGAGGGAAACGGACCTTTAAAAAGCTTTGCACTTCGATGCCTTCACACAGCATCTGGTCATAAAACATAGAGTCTACCCGCCAACATCCCACATCATCATATAACAAACGGATTTTCACCCCTTGTCTTGCTTTATCAATTAACAGATCACGCAATAAACGCCCAATAGCATCATCTTCAAATATGTAAAACTGTAAATGAATATGGTGCCGTGCCAAACTGATTTCATGCATTAAAGCCTGTAGCATGGAATAGCCATCTGTATAAATACTTACTGTATTTCCACCAAATGCCCATGCATTATTGACACGAGTGAAGAAGGACATTAAATGACTTTTACCAGTCTGCTCCTTCAACGATTCCTGAGCCTGATATTCGGCCAAAGGACGCTTATTCAACCTAGAGTATCCTTTACGGCTAATCAGCCTTTCTTTACGAGTATTTTGCCCGAAAAAGAAATAGAAAACAAGTCCTACTATTGGAAGAAAAAAAAGGACTAAAATCCACGCCATTGTTTTAACAGGATTACGATTATCCAAAATAACAATAAAAATCGTTGCTAATATTACAGCGAAATACAGCACATTGAATATTGCCGAGAATAAATCATTGATAACAATCGTATCCATAAGAATCAGGTTTAAAACAAAAATACAAGAAAATCACTTGAAAAGCAAATCCCCAATCCATTGTTTAATTGCTACGTTTTAAGACCGTCTCCCAGAACATCATAGAAATGGTAAAAAGTCGCTATACCTCTTGCGGATACTGTCCGTATGGCTTCAGAAACTCCGGCGAAGCTTATCGGCATCGACTCGTCGAAGGGCACTCTCCAGAAGGGAAAGGATGCGGACATCCTCATCATAGACAAGGACATCAGCATCAGGTGCGTGTTCTCCTGCGGCAGGATCGTGGAAGGAATGAACACCCTGGTACATTGAGACGCTTCCGCCGCCGTGCTCCCGGAGCCGGCGGCGTTTTTTCTGCCCTCATGCAAAAAAAGAAAGCCCCGCGGCACTTGTGATGCTGCAGGGCTTCTATCAAGACGGCGACTACCTACTCTCCCACTTGCGCAGTACCATCGGCGTGACGAAGCTTAACTTCTCTGTTCGGAATGGGAAGAGGTGGAACCTTCGTGCAATAGTCACCTGAATATCCTTTATGTATTCATGACAAACAAGCAAGTAATTTCAAGTACTTCTCAAGAAGCTGAAAGTATATATCACCCATCCTTCCAGACAAGGAAAGCATACGGGCAATTAGTAATGCTCGGCTTTGGTATCTCTACCTTTACACCTGCATCCTATCAACGTCATCGTCTTTGACGACCCTGAGAAATCTAATCTTGTGGCCGGCTTCGTACTTAGATGCTTTCAGCACTTATCCGATCCCGACTTAGATACCCGGCGATGCACCTGGCGGCACAACCGGTAAACCAGAGGTCGGTCCAACACGGTCCTCTCGTACTAGTGTCAGAGCCACGCAAATTTCATACGCCCACGATAGATAGAGACCGAACTGTCTCACGACGTTCTGAACCCAGCTCGCGTGCCACTTTAATGGGCGAACAGCCCAACCCTTGGGACCTTCTCCAGCCCCAGGATGTGACGAGCCGACATCGAGGTGCCAAACCACTCCGTCGATATGAGCTCTTGGGAGGGATCAGCCTGTTATCCCCGGAGTACCTTTTATCCTTTGAGCGATGTCCCTTCCATACGGAAACACCGGATCACTATGCTCTAGTTTCCTACCTGCTCGACTTGTCTGTCTCCCAGTCAAGCGCCCTTCTGCCATTACACTCTGCGGACGGTTACCGATCGTCCTGAGGGCACCTTTAGAAGCCTCCGTTACGCTTTTGGCAGTGGCATCTTTCCACATTGCTTCAGTTTGTGCCTGAATATAGTTGCCGACCGTTTCTTCCAGACTTATTGTTTCCTGATACATTGACTGAGATGCCAGATCTTCATCGCTGAACGCACCAGCTTCGTTGCTTCGTATGGTTTCGCGGTGCTGGAGGTTTTTCATTACTTTCAGAATGATCGGACGTGCCTCATCGGTATTCAAGTAATTTATGGAAAGTTTGAATGATGATGGTGCTGTTCCTTCCAAAAGAATGGAGTGTTCACGTTCCAGTACTTCGGCGAGATTACTTTTGGCGCGCAGCTCAAACTGATCTTGCAAATATTTTACCCGGCGTATTTTTTCTACCAGTATCACTTGACTCTTAATCTGGTTCAGGTAATTGATGATATCCTGCTGTGCCCGGATAAGACTATGCGCCGAAAGCTGTAATTCCCGGCGAAGTTCCAGCAAAATCCGGTTCAGCTCATCATCAGTTGCCTGCTGGAAGAATTGTCGTTCTTCGTGCAATATCAGATTTTCCGTCGTATCAATCAGCTGCTGGATATTGATTCGTTTTTTATCGAGATTTTCCAGCTTGGCAATCTTTATCTGATAGGTAGGTTCATGTTTGAAAGCATTGTCGATGCTGGTCTGCAAATTCATGATATTACGTATCGTAGTACGAGCTATTTTCTGAAAAGTAATTTTGATATTTCTTACGTAACTAGCCTTACGCGTTGCGATACGTTCTTTGAGATAATAATCCATCAGTTCGTGAAGATACTCGATGTTTTCATCTATCACGGCTGTATTGATTTCTTCATTAGCTTCGAGTAAAAGTTCGAAAAAATCCATAAACCGTGCATCCAGCTCAACAAAGTTGCCGTTCTGATGAATTACCTCTTTTTCTATAAGTAGTTTCAGACGGTTTTCATCATCTTTCAGCAAAGCCAGTGCATCGGAGTATCTGAAGCTTAGTATTTTTCTTTTCTCGAACATTTCCGTCAGCAGCCCTCTTGCTGCGGCGACGGTGTTTATGATTTCGTGTATAGAACGGAATATGTACATAATATTATAAAAAATCCTCGCAAAGTTATAGCTTGGCGAGGATTTTTCCTAATTTTTTATGTTTTGTCTTAATTCCTTTATCTCTCTTCTAGGGTAGGGGAGCCCCGAAAGGAGCTTGTGTTTCTTCAATCCACCACTGGAAATTCAATTGTTTCGCTGGATTCATTCCAGTTGTCGATAGTGAAGTTTCCGGAACTCCCCCCTGCAAAAATATCTCCGATAACAATGTTTACTGTCAGACGTGTATTGGCAACCAATGTCGATTCTAGATTTTTCGACAGCGTGTGTACGCTACCATCTTTCAGCGTAATCAGGAGTGTAAGCAAGGGATTGGGGGCAGAGGGAAATACCATTACCATTGCATTACTCATTTCGGTATTATCGACAGAGCGTACCAGATCAAACTTGACAGTCTTTGTCTTATTTTCGGGTTCGGCTGTATAAAGATTGATTTTTTCAGCTATTCCACCGATAAGAACCTGCATATCTGTAATGTTGGAGTTGATGACAGCATTGTTTTTTGTTTTGACAATCACCTTGAGCCCTGCTACAACCCGTTCCATATTGGCTTCCAGATCCTCTTGTCCGATATTTACTTCTTTGTTGGTGTGTACCAGATCGTATACAGGAATGTACGTAGTATCTTTATTATATTGTCTCAATCCGAAATACAATTTAGATAAGTCTGAACCAATAGATAGCCCGGGTTCATCAATGGCTGGGGTTGTATGAATAGGTTCTTCATATTTGGGAGTTCCCCAATATACAATGTTATATTTGCCTACAGGTAGTGATAGTTCTCGGTTGTTATCTCCTACAATGTTTCCATCCTGAACATTGTAAAAACCATAGAAAACGCTTAGCGTATTGTTTACATAGTTCCCGAAATAAATAGAGCTTCCCTGAAGGCAAGGATAAGCTTCTACTATACCCGTGAGAGGACTTTGAGAATCGCTCACACGGGTATGTAGAGCGGGAGTAACAAGATTGGGGGTTGATTCAGTAGAGAGAGTATAACTGTCATCTCTACAAGCTGTCGTGATGAGTAAGAGTGTAAGTGCTCCTAAAGTGATTTTTTTCATATTAGTTTGTTTTTTAATAATAAACAACTAAATGTAGTAAATGTTTTCGTAAAAGTGAAATTTCGTAAGAAAAAAATGTGTATAGAGAAGAAAAAAGGCAATATGTTTCCAAAAACTTGTTGAAGAGCATATTTTACTTGGCTGAAGTCTTTCCAGATAATTCAGCAAAAACTCTCAATTTTTGTACAAATACTTTTGAAATATTGCTCAAAAAAATCGGGGAAGTTGTACAAATTTTAAAAAAATATCTCGATGTTTTGGGAAAGATTTGCCCAAGTTTTAGACATTATTCCGGCTTTTGTTGTTTTAGAGGCTTCTTAGTAACCAAAACAGGGTTCTTAATTAAAGAAAAACAAGGTACAGTGAAAAAGTTAAGTTTGTATCTTTGTCGGGAATTAGGTATGAAAAAGATTATGAAGAAGCGTACAAAAGGGATATTGAAAATAGCCGGTATATCTTTCGGCTCATTGATTGTTTTAATTCTGATAGCAATAACAGTTGCTATAAATTTTGTGTTTACTCCTTCCAGGTTAACTCCGGTGGTCTTGAAAACTGCTAATCAGGCACTGAATGCCAAGTTGGAGATGAAGAGTGTGGAACTGACTTTTTTCTCTACGTTTCCACGTTTCGGATTGAAGTTGGTCGATGGAAGTTTTGTTTCGAAAGTGTTCTGTGATACAGCATGGCAGAAAACAGATTCGTTGCTGTCATTTGGCAAATGCGTGGTTGTGGTAAATCCGATAGATTATTTGATAAATAAAAAAATAACTCTTAACTATCTGGGATTGGAAGATGCTTCGGTTTACGCTTATAAGAGTAGGGAGGGTATTGCCAACTGGGATATTGTAGCTTCTGATACAACTGCTGTAGCTGATACTGCTTCTTCTGGCAAGACAGATTTGTCGGGAGGTATTGACATTCGTCGGGTATCGCTGAAGCGGGCAAATGTTATTTTTGATGACCGGGATACAAGAATTTATGCCCGCCTGACCAATGCTGCGCTTAATCTGACAGCTTCTTTGCAGAAGGAACACTCAAAGTTGGCTATGCGTTTCAGCAATGATAATGTACTTTTCTGGCAGGACGGACAATTGCTGGTCAATAAGGTTGCGACGGACCTGAAGACTTCTCTTGATCTGGACCGTTCTACGCGTACACTTACACTAAATGATGCCAACATTTCATTAAACGGTATAACCTTTGATGTGAAGGGAACCTTGAAGCGAGATACAGTTCGCCGTGCACTTAACGTGGATATTGCATATGCTCTGCATGCTCCTTCCTTGGAAACGGTATTCAATATGATTCCTGAGAGTGTTTTGAAGCGTGAAAGTATGGAGGCAAGAGGCAGTGTGAAAATGGAGGGTGATGTAAAAGGATGGTATGGAAAGCAGCAGATGCCTGCCGTTACGTTGAAGGTACAGATAGATAAAGCATCGGGCTAATATGATAAACTTCCTTATGGCATTGACAATTTTACGGGCGATTTTTATGCGTTTGTAGATTTAATGCGTAAACAGCCTTTGTATGCAGACTGAAGAATTTTTCTTTTTCAGGGGGCTCATACAGATATACTGGCTGATGCGAAGATTATGAATCTGCTGGAAGATCCAGATATAACGTTTAATACAAAATCGAAAGTAGATCTGACTGCCTTGGCACAGGCTTTTCCTTTGCAGGAGGGGGTAACTATTGGTGGCGATCTGGAGGCTGATTTGCGGTTGAAATGTCGGCTGTCTTCCATTAAGAAGCAGGATTTGGGACGTATTCGTTTAGGTGGAAAATTGAAGATGACGAATTTGCAGCTGCGGGATGTTAATAAAGGATTTGAATTTACGAGTGATGCTTCGCTCAATTTCATCGGGAATGATAATCTGGCTGCACGTGCGGAAATCAATAAACTGGTCTTGCAGTCAAAGCTGGCTAATTCGAATGTAGAAAAACTGACTATGTCGGTTAAATCTACTAACCCCCAGGATACTACTCGTATTACAGACGTTGAATGTAAATTTACTTTGAATCGTCTGAAAGGGAATATGGGCGATTCGTTGGCTTTATTCTGTCAGAAAGCTGATGCTACAGTGCGTTTGCAACCTGGAAAAAAGAATCCTTCGATGCCTCAGGTTTCTCTTTCGCTGAGTGCTGATACTATGTTCTGCCGTGCCTGGAAAACAAAGATGGGGATGGATCGGGCAGGCTTTGCTGTGACCGCAGAAAAATTGCATGATTCACTCTGGATTCCGAAAGGCATCATTGGTTTCCGTCGTATGAGAATGTCGACTCCTGAATTTGCATTACCTATACGTATGAAAAAAACATCGGTGACGGTAGGCAACCGAATGATAACGCTGAAAAATGCAACTTTCGACAAGCTCAGGCCTAG
>BABD01000029.1_pt1 | contig 12806 bp, 14 predicted proteins | sample 270328 | NCBI WGS metagenome assembly BABD01 (sample SAMD00036533, study PRJNA27873) | human gut metagenome | isolation source: feces from healthy human sample In-D, Adult, Male | reverse complement strand
AGGGTGAACGGCTGGAATTCATGGTCAATGCCGTGGAATACAAGGGAATATTCCTGCCGGTGGAACTGGAAGTCTATGATCTGGACGGACAGCAGGGAATCCTGGTGCCGGTTTCACTGGAATATGACGCTGCCAGGGAGATTGCCGCCAACATGGGAACCTCGATGAACAGCAGCATCAACATTTCCACCGATGCCGGGGCGCAGATTGCCTCCGATCTGGGAAAAGGTGTGATACAGGGCGTTTCCCAGTACATATCCAAACGGATGCGTACGGTAAAGATTACTTTGAAGGCCGGACACCGGGTACTGCTCCATTCACCGGAGAAATGAAATACAGGAAACTATGAAAGAAAAGACAACCATTAAACAAAAGCACATGAAGAAGATTCTGATGATGTTTGCCCTTTTACTGGGCATATCGGCTGCCTGGGCGCAGCAGAGTAGCGGTGATTATTATGAGGGGCTGACCCGCAAGATCGGTTTCAGCCAGATGATTCCGCCGCACGGACTGGAAATAACGTATGACAAGACCGTCCATGTCATTTTTCCGGCTCCGGTCAAGTATGTGGATCTCGGTTCTACAAACCTGATAGCCGGCAAGGCCGACGGTGCCGAGAATGTAATCCGAGTAAAGGCCACGACACGCAATTTCAGGGAGGAGACCAATATGTCTGTAATAACCGAAGACGGGAACTTCTATACCTTCAACGTGAAGTATGCCGATGAGCCGTTACTGCTGAATGTGGAGATGTGTGATTTTATCCATGACGGAGAATCGGTGAACCGTCCCAACAATGCCATGGAAATCTATCTGACCGAGCTGGATAACGAGTCACCCCGTCTGGTACGTCTTATCATGAAATCCGTGTATGAGAATGACAAGCGCCGTATCCGTCATATCGGCTGCAAGCGTTTCGGTATCCAGTATCTGCTCAAAGGGCTGTACACCCATAATGACCTGCTTTATTTCCATACCCAGGTAAAGAACTCCTCGAATGTGCCCTTTGACGTGGATTTCATTACGTTCAAGGTGGTGGACAAAAAGGTGATGAAGCGTACGGCCATGCAGGAGCAGGTGATTTATCCGCTGCGTGCCTAAAATTATGTGACACGTGTAAACGGCAGGGATTCGGAATGTACGGTATTCGCCCTTCCCAAGTTTACGATACCGGACGACAAGAAACTGGTTGTAGAGATGTATGAGAAACAGGGCGGCCGTCACCAGAGTTTTGAGGTGGTCAACGAAGACCTGGTGCGTGCGGAAACCATCAATGAACTGAAGGTACGATGAGAACGAAAGTATTGTATATGCTGGCATTGCTGCTTGTCCTTTCCGTGGGACAGGCAGAAGCCCAGCGGATTCTGCCAAGGATGCAGGGTGTGGAAATGCGTGGAGGTATGGCTTCCGATAACGGATACTATATGGGAATGACACTTTCAAGTTATGCCAAAGGCGGGAACAAATGGGTATATGGAGCGGAATACCTGCATATGAAACACGGTTACCGTCATGTGACCATCCCTTCGGCGCAGTTTACGGCAGAAGGCGGATATTACCTGAATTTCCTTTCCGATGCGGGAAAAGTGTTCTTCCTCAATCTGGGAGGATCGGCACTGGCCGGATATGAGACGGTAAACTGGTCCGATAAAAAACTCTATGACGGGGCCATTCTGAAAAACGGCGATGCCTTTGTGTACGGCTGTGCCCTGACGCTGGAGATGGAACTGTACCTTGCCGACCGTGTGGCATTGACGGCTTCCTTGCGTGAGCGTTTCCTGTGGGGCGGAAGTCTCGGACATTGCCATACCCAGTATGGAATCGGCATTCGTTTTATGATAAATTAGTGGGTTATGGAACTGGAACAGATTAGACAGATTTCCCTTGTCGGTTTTCTTGAAAATCTGGGGCATATGCCTGTATCCCGTAAGGAAATGATGTCTGGTTCAGATCCCCTTTCAGAAATGAGAGAACCGCATCCTTCAAGGTGGATACGCAGCGGAATGTCTGGTTTGATTTTGGCCTCGGAAAGGGAGGTGACATCTTCCATCTTGCCGGAGAACTGACCGGAAGCACCGGTTTCATGGAACAGCTGGAGTTCCTTTCAGGGAAATCCGGCATCCTTCCCCTCCGGCCTTTACAGGAACGTAAGAAGATACCCCGCGTTTCCGGATTCGAGGACGTGAAAGTGACGGAACTGAGTCATGAGGCATTGAAAGGTTACCTGAAAGAGAGAGGCATTGATCCGGCTATTGCCGGGAGATTCTGCAAGGAAGTGACATACGGAATACGGGGCAAACGGTATTTTGCCATAGGCTTCATGAACCAGAGCGGCGGTTATGAACTCCGTAACCCGATGTTCAAGGGATGCATCTCTCCCAAGGACATTTCCAGTGTGTCTCTGTCCGGAAAGAAACAGGATACGTGCTGCGTGTTTGAAGGATTTGTGGATTTTCTTTCGGCATTGGTATTGCGAACTGTGACGGACGAGGATTGCCTGGTGCTGAACTCTGTATCTAATCTGGTACGGTCGTATGCCGTTCTGGAGGGTTACAGTAAAATCCGGTGCTTTCTTGACCGTGATAGGGCCGGGATTACCGCACTGGAGACTTTGAACATACATTTCGGGAATAAGATTATGGACTGTTCCGGTCTGTATGATGGATTTAAGGACTTGAATGAATATCTGACAAAAACAAAGGAAAACAAATGAAGACAGAAAAGAATATAAGAAAAGGATTTGGGCTGGCAGGTAAGATTGCCATGTTCTGCATAGGTCTGGTCAGTCTTGTACTGACCTCGTGCGAATCCGAACTGGAAATCCAGCAGAGTTATCCGTTTACCGTGGAAACAATGCCAGTTCCCAAGGAACTGAACAGGAATGAGACAGCGGAAATACGATGTGAACTCAAAAGTGAGGGCGATTTTGACGGAACGGTCTATACGATCCGTTATTTCCAGTATGACGGGGAAGGTTCCCTGAAACTGGACAACGGTCTTGAATTCAAGCCGAATGACCGTTATCTGCTGGAGAACCGGAAGTTCAGGCTGTATTATACTTCACTATGTGATGAGGCGCAGAACTTCATTGTCGTTGTCGAGGATAACTGGGGAAACATGACAGAAATGGAATTTGACTTCAACAATGCAGGTGATGAAGAGACGGATGCTGTGGAAGATTCATTGTCAGTTCAGGAAGGAGGTGCCCTATAAAATAACCGTTAGACTTCTAAGGTCGGTACTGCCGTTGGTGGTACTGACCATGACGGTAACTTTCCTGCGGGCACAAGAGAATGTTGAAGACTCACGTTGGGAAACGGCTGTCAGGTGTATCAAAAAATACGAAGGATGGCATGGTCCGGAACATCATCCGTATGTTGCATACGGTCACCGTATCAGAAAAGGGGAAAAGTTTCCTGCCAGACTGACAGAAAGTGAGGGAGACAGCATTCTGAGAAAAGACCTGAAGGAAATGTGTGTATTGTTCCGACATCTGGGAAAGGATTCGCTTTTGGTTGCATGTCTGGCATACCAGGTGGGACCATATAAGTTGCTCGGTTATGGCAGGATGCCCAAAAGCACGTTGATAAGGAAACTGGAAGCCGGTAACCGGGGCATTTATTCGGATTTCATACGGTACTGCCATTATAAGGGAAAGAAAATTCCGTCAATAGAAAGGAGAAGAAAAGAAGAATACAGATTACTGTTTATACCTTAAATAAATACAAACTATTTTTAATAAATTACTATGTGATATTAATTAGAAGAATTCGTAGGAAGGAAAAATGACAATCTGAAGAAAAATGATTTTATAATTTCTAAAATACTCGGTAACAGATCATACAGGAAATGCTGGGATAGTACCTGAAGCCACAAAAGCATGTATTAAATGCAGTCTATATGCATTTAAATATCTTGTCGGAGGTATATTGACAAGAATGTTCCTACAAAAGTGGACAATAAGGATTAAATTTCATGTATGCGATACATTACAGTATGTCTCTATAATGTAAGAAATGCGAATAGCTTGCTTATAGTTAACTAAATATAATGTTAAAGAGGCATGTACTATTCGAAAAAATGTAAGCTGTATCTCTGTTACATCACTTTGGATTATTCTTTGATAAATATTAATTTAATCCTAGAAATCTCTGACAATGATGTAATAGGTAATATTCCGTCATTGCCAGAGATTTTAGTTAATTAGGTAATCATGAATAATATCTTTACAACAGATTCTTACGTTCTGTCATTTCAGCATCTGTCTTTGTGTAGCCTCCCAGACTTCCATCCTTTGCCTGGATACAGATATAAATCATAGGCTCAGCAGAAGTACATTTCAAGTTTCGGTCACATCCCGGTGATACACGAATGATTGAACCTTCACCAATTTCGAAGACTTCATCGTTCACCTGAAATTTTCCGGCCCCTGATAAAATGATGTAGTTTTCTTCATTTGCCTTATGGCTATGAAAAAATGGAACAGATGCCCCAGTCGGCAATGTACCAAATGAGACCTCGCATGAAGTAGCTTCTGTAGCCTCTTTTACAAACTGCTTACCTTCAAAACCCTTGATGCAACCAATTGTTGCGTGAGCGTACTTTTCGCCCTTGTTCATAATTTTAATGCTGCTCATATTTTCTGTTTTTATAAAGATGATTAACTTTGCATCATAAACTTACTATCATTTAGATAGTGCAAAAATAATATTTTTTATATTGATAAACAATAAGTTACGCAAATGTAACCTACTTACTTTAAGGTAATTATTATTGGAAATGAACAACTTACAATTACAAGAAAATCTAAAAAAATATACTCGTATAGAAGATTGCCCTATCCGGAATGTCCTGTCGCGGTTCTCCAGTAAATGGGCTATGCTTATATTATGTGTACTTTCTGAAAATAAATCAACGCGCTTCAATACTATAAGTAAAGCAATTCCGGATATTTCACCGAAAGTCCTTACGGAGACATTAAAGACTCTTGAAGCCGATGGGCTGGTGAAAAGAAAATTATATGCTGAAATACCTCCAAGAGTGGAATATTCATTGACTGAGGTAGGGCAAAGTTTGATTCCTATATTAAACAATCTCATAGCATGGGCATTAGATAATGCAGCATATATATCAAAACGTAGGAAAAAACGAATCTGACGTGCAATGGCTTTATTCGATTAACATCATATCTACATTGATCTATATCATATACTTAGACATCAAAAGGGAACTTTTTCAATTAATCTCTGAAAAAGCTCCCTTATCAATATTGTAGGTAACATCTATTATTTAGTGCATAATCAGTAAGGTTACACCTTTTTCACATGCATGGCTCTGATTGCATTGAGAACAGCAAGTATCATAACTCCGACATCAGCAAAGATAGCAAGCCACATATTTACTATACCAAATACACCAAGTATAAGGCATATTCCCTTGATTCCTAATGCCAATATTATATTTTCCCATACGATTCTCAAACATTTGCGGGATATCCTGACAGCCTTACCTACTTTCATAGGATTGTCATCCATTAGTACAACATCCGCTGCTTCAATCGCTGCATCACTCCCCATTGCTCCCATGGCAATTCCAATGTCAGCGCGCGACAGAACAGGAGCATCGTTTATACCATCTCCTACAAATGCGACCTTGTTGTCTTCTTTTGCATATCTAAGTATATTCTCTAGTTGATTAACCTTATCATTGGGAAGAAGTTCACTAAAGACTTTATCAATACCCAACTCATTGGCTGTTTGTTCAGCAACAGACCTAGTGTCACCTGTCAGCATTATGGTTTGTGTAATTCCTGATTTGTGGAGATCTGATATGGCATCTTTTGATGTGGGTTTTACAACATCTCCCAAAACTATATGTCCGGCATATTTGCCGTCAATGGCCAAATGGACAATAGTGCCGGCTGTGTTACATTGGCATACTACAAGTCCAAGTTGTTTCATCAGTTTTTCATTTCCTGCTGCAATGCTCCTGCCATCAATTGTAGCAGTTATACCTTTACCGCTTATCTCTTGAATATTGCTTATTCGCTTTCTGTCAATTTCCTTTCCGTAAGCACTTTGTAGTGATTTTCCGATAGGATGTGATGACGAAGATTCTGCAATTGCTGCGTATTCCAATAGTTGTTCCTTTTGGGGTTCAATATCATTGTCATTATGATCATGGAAAGCATTTACTTCAAATACTCCCTTTGTGAGAGTCCCAGTTTTGTCAAAGACAACGGTTTTGACTTTAGACAATGTTTCCAGTATGTTGGCACCTTTGACCAGTATCCCTTCACGGCTTGCGCCGCCAATTCCGGCAAAAAAAGATAATGGGACACTGATAACCAATGCACAAGGACAACTTATGACAAGAAATACCAATGCTCTGTGAATCCATGTTTCAAAAGTGAAAAAGTCCAGTGGCGCACCATTGAATATGATCAGAAAAGCTGGTGGTAGAAGAGCAAGGGCCAATGCTCCGTAACATACAGCCGGAGTATATATGCGGGCGAATCTGGCAATGAAATTCTCTGACTTCGATTTTCGTGCTGCTGATTCTTCTACCAATTCCAAAATCTTAGATACGGTGGAATCACCAAATTCTTTGGTTGTTCGTACCTTTAATATTCCAGATAAGTTAATACTTCCGCTTATCACTTCATTTCCGCTGTTTACCTCACGAGGAAGCGATTCCCCCGTCAAAGCAGAGGTGTTGAGTGAAGACTTACCGGAAACAATTATTCCATCAATAGGTATACGTTCTCCAGGCTGAATGATAATTGTTTGCCCGATTTCTACATAGTCCGGATCAACCTTGATAATTTTCCCATCTTTTTCTATGTTGGCATAATCGGGACGTATGTCCATCAATGCTGCTATATCACGTCTGCTTTTGCCAACGGCATAGCTTTGGAAGAATTCCCCGATCTGATAAAATAGCATCACTGCTACAGCTTCAAGATAATCTCCGCTTTCCTCGTATAAAGCAAGAGCAAAAGCCCCAACAGTTGCAACTGCCATAAGGAAATTCTCATCGAACACTCTTCCATGAATAATCCCAAGCCATGCCTTTTTTAATATGTCATAGCCGATAATCAGATAAATGATAAGATAGAACAGGAATCTTGTCCATCCTGTAGCATCAATAAAAAACAATGCGACGGTCATTATCAAGGCAATAATGATTCTCGCCAACATATTTCGTTGCTTTTTGTTCATACTTTCCCTTATTTAATGAATGTAGTCTGACACCAAGATCAGACTACCTAAATTCTTGTTTTTATGCTAGAAAATTTCAAAGTCAGGTTCCACCTTTTTAGCAACTTTCAATATTTCTGACATAACCGTTTCGGGGTCTGTCCCTTCCTCAAAGTCCACTTTCATCTTCTGGGTCATAAAGGATATGGAGAGTTCCTTAACACCTGAAACTTTCTTTGCTGCATCTTCTACGAGGTTGGCACAATTGGCACAATCTACCTCAATTCTAAATGTTTTACTCATAATGTCTATTGTTTATTTATTATTTCTGGGCACAAAGTTACGGGACTTTGTTTGCAACTGGTTTGCAATTCTTATTCTATAATTTTGTAACATTTCTAAATGTAAAGTTGATATTACCATAAATTTGTAGAGATTTTGTTATATTATAATTTGTAATAAATAAAATTATGAGTAACGCATATATAGAAAATTTATTAAACGAAAAGGGTGTGAAACCAACTTCAAATCGCATACTTGTTTTGAAAGAATTAATAAAAACTTCACATCCGTTGAGCCTTGCGGATTTGGAGGCTTTGTTAGACTTTTCTATGGATAAAGCAAGTATTTTCCGTGTTCTTGAGCTTTTTTCCGAAAAGGATATTGTCCATGTGATAGAGGATGGTAGTCGTTCATTGAAGTATGAATTATGTCAGAGTGATTCAAATCACAGTATTTATGATCAGCATGTTCATTTTTATTGCGAGAAATGTAAAGAACTATATTGTTTTGAGACTGTAAATGTACCTTTAATCAAACTTCCTAATGAATTTCGTCCTCATTCAGTTAATTACCTGATTAAAGGTACTTGTTCGAAATGTAATAAACAATAATTGAGTCTGCCTGCATAAAGAAGATAGTATTATTTGATTTAGACTTATTGTTTTGCAAACTAGTTGCATTGGTAATCAGGTAATTTTGCACTCAGAAAATAATTTTATATTAATCATGAAAGCAAAATTATCAATTACATTAGCAGCTAGTTTGTTCTTTTCAGGAAGTGTATATGCTGACGGGAATATAACAGGTTCTGTATTTAATAGAAACACTTCTGAGCCTCTTGATTACGCTACAGTAGTTTTAGTTAATCCCGAAACTGGTGTCCCTCTTTTAATAGGTACAACAACGGACGAGAACGGTTCTTTTGTAATTTCAAATGCTCCTTCAGGGAAATATATAATCCGTATCAGTATGGTTGGAAGCATTACCCAAGAACGTGAGATTACAGTTACAGATTCAGAAGTGAATATTGGTAAAATAGAACTTGCTGAGGATTCTAAACTCCTTCAGGAAGTAGTTGTAACGGGGCAAAAAAGCCAGATGTCTGTTAAAACTGATCGTAAGGTATTTAATGTAAGCTCCAATATCACTACCATTGGTGCTTCTGCCGAGGAACTTCTTGCTGCCGTACCTTCTGTAAATGTAAGTACCGATGGAGATATTTCTTTACGGGGAAATGCCAATGTACTGGTGTGGATAAACGGAAAGGAGATGGGTATGAACGTTGATAATCGTGCTCAGATACTTCGGCAGATACCAGGCGAAAGCATTGAAAGTATAGAGGTCATGACTAATCCATCGTCAAAACATAGTAGTGAGGGTACTGCGGGTATTATTAATATTCGTCTAAAGGAAGACCATCGTAACGGTTATTTCGGTAATGCCGAAGCAAATGTCGACACGCGTGGTACGGCTAATGTGAACTTCAACATTAACTACAATACAGGTAAGTTTGAGTCTTTTGCTGGAATCGGACTTAAGACACAGCATTTACCTGGCGGTTCGACTTCATATCGTAGATATGACGACGACTGTTTTCTTAAGTCAGATGGCGATAATAAGAAAAACGAAAACAGCATGTTCCTTCGTTTGGGGACAAACTTCAAACCAAATGAAAAGAATACTGTATACTTGAATGCTATCGGAACATTAGGACATAAATGGGGACACACAGTTACTAATCATATAAGTAATTTGCCTGAACAATGGATTGAAAATATAAACAGAATGCGTGAAAGTGGTGACACTCGTGGTGCAAATATCATGATGGGCTATAAGCACACTTTTCAATCTGATCATTACATTGACATGAACGTCAGCTATAACATTTGGCAAGGACCCAGTGAGAACCTTTCTCATGAAAATGAAATTTGGTCTGACGGAACAGAAGAAACAATCTGGCGAGGTCAATATCAGGATGTAAATATCAGTAATTGGGAAGCGGCAATTGACTATTCAAACCGGGTGCTTCCGTGGTTGACACTTGAAGCTGGCTATAAAGGAAACTATAATCACGAAAACAGTCCGGCATCTTATTCAAGTGGTATGAACGAACAGCACCTTGAAGCACTTGACGAACTTTATAACCGTTTTAAATATGATACTGATATTTCAGCTTTATATGTTAATTTCTCAGGCAGTTATGAGCGACTTACTTTTTCAGCGGGTCTTCGAGGAGAACTATGGAATATATCTACACGCTCTCTTGGCTATGGTCAGACAGATGCGGATGTAGCCCCGTTCAAAAAAAACGATTTTGCACTGTTCCCATCTGCTTCAATCGGATGGTCTTTTCTTCACGATAATGAATTGAAACTAAATTATTCACGTCGTATACGCCGTCCTTTTGGTCCACAGCTAAACACATTCGAGAATATAGCAGACCCTTCTGAAGTACATCTAGGTAACCCGTCGATTTTGCCCGAATATAGTAATGCAGTCGAGCTTTCCTATATCAAGACATGGAGTGAGCATTTGCTTTCTGTTTCCGGATATTTGCGTTCTAATACCGATATGATAAGCCATATCAGTTTTCTTGCACCTATGGCTTCCGACCCCAATATGAATACCATGTACTATGGACATGCCAACGTGGGGAATATGTTGAATACAGGCGTCGAAATAATATCCCGCAACACGCTTTTTAGTAATTTGACGATTACGACTACTCTTAATATGTATAATAGTCATCTCAAAGCTTGGGATACTAGTTATCCTTTGCATGAAAATCTTTATAAAGTACACGGCAATTCACAGGATCGTTTTGTGTGGGATGTACGTTGTATGGCTTCACTACGCCTGCCATGGGATATGAATTTTCAGGCTACAGGGCGCTATAATTCTAGAAGCGTTACCGCTCAAGGTACGCTAGAGGCAGATTGGGATGTTGAGGCTGGAGTTCGTAAGCGCATAGGGGCATGGGATGTATCACTTCTTTGTAAGGATATATTTAACTCCAGAAAAAGCCACAATATTCTTTATGGAAATGAATACACTCAGTCTATCAGTAAATGGTCTGGCGGGCGCACTTTAAGACTGGCTGTGACATATACATTCGGAAAAACTCATAGTCATGAACATAATCACCACAATCATATAGACACTGGAGGTTATGGGGAGAAACACCATCATTAAGATTTGTCGTTTGCATCCAAATATATCACTGGAATATTAGTTTACTTCCAGTGATATATCATTTAGGTAATAAGCTATAATTGATAACTATTAAGAACTCTGAAAAAGGAAAGAAGAATATTATGATAAAAATATGAGCAGGGAAAAGAAATTTTATAGAGTAACAATTATTTCTTCCAAAATTTCGTTAAGCCATACCGGATTAGCCAGAGCCGCCTCATGGCGGCTTGTGACCTTATAGTTTTCTCCGGTTATCTTATCATGGACTTCAAGTATGATTCCTTCTCCGACAGCAGTTACCTTGTGTACGGAACATTCGCACGGATCACCGGTCTTGTCAAACCAGATTACGTAAACCGGATTGTCATAGTCTGTCAGTATTACTTCGGAAACCGAGTTTGCCTGCATCAGTGCAAGTATCCTGCCGATGATTTCATCGCACAGGTTTTCAATTCTTTTTTGGAAAATATTCATATTCAGATAAGATTTAGATGTTGGACTTCTTTTTTGTATTTCTCCAGTGAAGGCATGTATCCCTGTTCATGGATAACGTCCTTCAGCTCTTTCAGGGTATAGGTCCGGGTTACGTCCAGTCCGTAGTCTTCCGCAAAGGCTTCTATTCCGGTCAGACAATACCCCATATTGCGGTGTACCGTTTCGGCATTGATTTCCATCGAATCATCAGTTCTTTTGGGGAGTACAGCCTGTTCCTTCAATTGACGGATCTTGTATTGCAGGCCGGAGGCGAGCCTTTCCATGTTCCTGTCATGGTAGGTCAGTCCGTCCTTGCGGATACAGTATTCCACTGTCTGTCCCATGAAAGAGTTGCGGTATATTTCGCATCCGAGGATGGTACGGATATGTTCCACCTCATAATACCGCATGGCCTGTACATCCTTCAAATTCTTTTGAATCTTCGGAATCCGAAATTGCGGGTCGTTGTCACATATTGTCTTTTCCAGCCATGTCCGGTGGAATGTGGTAATTTGTTTTCTGAACACTGTTTCGGCAGGCATATATCGGTTGGGATGGCGTGTCATGATGAGATAGTATTCACTTTCATGCCATCCGCGTTTACATTTTTGTAAAGCGATGTAAGTGAGCCCTATACGGCAGTATCGGCGGCTGTCATTACGATCTCTGATATGCTCGAAATCCGTTTCACATCCATAGAATTCGGCTGGAAGTCCTGTATATTTCTGGAACTCCATGACACGCTCCTTGAAATGACGGATATTATCCTGGTCTTTTTGACATAACAGTCTGGACATTTCAGGTGTGATGAATTCCATCCGCAGATAATGGAAGTATTGCGGCTTCTCCTTGAGAACCTTCTCGGCAAGTTTTCTGGTCTGTAGTTTTTTCGGCAGTTGAGGAAACCAATACATGCTGTTTCCGTGTTCGGTGAAATATTCCACAAGTTCCCTGTTCCAGCGTTCCGATGGAATATCCGGATAGAACGAATCCCTTCTGGCCAGTGCCATACAGACCTCTTTCGTCATCAGGTTCGGTTCAAGAATGAAGTTGTAACTGTTGATTTCTCTTTTTACTTCAAGTGTATGAATAAGTCTTTCCGGTGTCCGGAACCGTCTGGGAAGTTTGTTAAACAGGTTAGGTTCCAGCTCCATTGCTTTGTCAGCCATGGCATCATCCGCATGTTTGGAGAACCACTCGTAATGTCCGTATGAATCGAAAATGCCATGCAGGTTGCCTGTCTTGTGACAGATGGCCTTCCATACGGTGTCATAGTCAAGCCAGCGTGTATCCACTTCCTTGATACAGCGTATGGCCCATTCCTTGTAGTATGCTGCTTGTTTGAAACATTTAGGCATCATTTTGTCGATAGTCATGGTTGCGATACGTCCGTCATGGATCAGTTCTTTCCAAAGTCTGAAATCCTTGGCTTGTCGCGGAACGAAAGAAAGCATGACGCTTGTTTCATATAAGAACTGCTGTTCATACCTCTCTGAACAGTACCGGTAACCTCCGTTTTGCTGTACGTCACGGTAAAGGGAGTATATTGCATCACGGACTGTTCCGTTGTTCCATGAGGATGAAGGTATCAGATGCAGGTAGTGCATGAATTCCTGTGTGCGAAAGCGATTCAGAGTATGTCACTGTTCCTGTATTTTT
>BABD01000055.1_pt1 | contig 12880 bp, 14 predicted proteins | sample 270328 | NCBI WGS metagenome assembly BABD01 (sample SAMD00036533, study PRJNA27873) | human gut metagenome | isolation source: feces from healthy human sample In-D, Adult, Male | reverse complement strand
TTTTTGCGTGCCGGGGGAAAAAAAAAATCCCGATTTCGCTTGGAAATCAGGATTTTACTGTCTTTTGCTTTTCTTCAAAGTGGTGCCACCAGGAATCGAATATCTAAATTCAAAATTCTAAATTACAGCACTTTAATATCTTTGGAAAAATCTCCGAACCACTGAATCAGCCATATGCCAAATTCACCAATTTTCGATAGATTCTCGTTAATCATTCTTTGACTTTACAAAGGTAAGTGTTCGGTTCTATTCCTCCAAATATTTATATAGTTATTTAGGGTAGCTACAAGCTATTTTATAAAGTCTATCTTTTGATTATTAATGTTTTAAGAAATATCATTCAAATGCCAAAACTTTGTTTCTTTCCAATATTTCTATAATATCCTGTTCCTTATACAGAATCTTTCCTCCTATTCTGTAATAGGGCAATTTACCATTCATTCTATATTCAATGAGTGTTCTTTTTGTTATTTTGAGAGCTTTTGATAATTCTTGTTCTGTAATATAACGGTGCCCGTCTAATATAGGTCTGTAGATTAAAGAATTTGCATCCAACATTTTGGATATACCTTCCATGGCTTCAATAAATCTTTTGACCTCATTACTATCCTTATTCAATACCATCTGTCCCATTTTCATTATTTATATGTGTTTTTAAGGTTGTTCCTCATATAGTTTAGAATATCTTCTTTTTTATAATAAACCTTTCTGTCTATACGACTGAAAGGGATTAGCCCTTTCTGCCTTAGAGACAATAGTTTTCTGTCTGATATATTCATAAGAATACATACATCCTGGTTATCCAACCATTCACTCAACTCAGGTTTGGAAAAGTTCAGTCCTTTCATTTGTTTTTCTATTTTGAACAATATGTTGTTCATTTCCATAAATGTGCTGGCTTCTATGTTCACAATCTCCATAATCATTAGTTTAAGTGGTTGTTGCAAAAATAGAATAGAAGGTTGTGGAACACAAAAGACTATCATCAAAGTTCATAATATGACATCAGATATCATAGCGAAGCCACCGGACTATGCAGATCGGAGGGAGCTGAAATCCCTGTCTTATTTCGGGATTTGATAAGCAGATTATGTTGGGTTATTGAGTAAGGTGGATTTCCACTGTATTTATGAGGTTATGGGATATAAGGATGGCTGCCTTTGATTTACGGCTATGCGTCACGTCGGTCGCAGTTAATCCCTGTAATCTTTTCTTTAATTCTAATCCGTTTGCCGCCGCATTCTTTTTCAGGTGAATTTTCAAGGCGATAGCCATAAAGAAAATTCTCCTGAAAAAAGGACTAAATGCGGCTGGCAAACTAGGATTAGGATTTATCTTCGATGAAAGGGATAGCTGATAATTTTAACTAGTGTCTTGTTAAATTTTCATTCATATCATTTTTTAAAAACAATGTTTAGCCCTATAAATCACATTAACATGAAAACAAAACTTTCACCTTATACAATCGTTCAAACTGTACTGACCTTACTGACATCCGTGACGGTATCAATGAAATCCAGGATGAAATGAAAAGACTTGTTTCATAAGGCAAGGAAGTGCCGTCATTCTTCTACTCCAGGTTGTCAAAACTCCAGACAAAGAGAAAAAAGAATAGAAAAACCAGGTTCACATGAATGTGACCATCCGTGTTTTCATCGACAAGTAAACGCTTACAATGGCAGTTTGCCATTTCCTGTACTTCCAAATATAGCTATCTTTTCACAACGTAAATAAAGTCATCAGGAATGCAGTCCTGAACAATGGCAGATACATCATAGATTTCTCGGAATCCTGGGGTGATGACCTTATGAATGTTGACAATGAGAAAGTAAATGAGTTATTGAAGAAGATACGAACACAATTTGGTCTCTAGTACCTTTATTTCCCTTTGGTGAATCTGTAAACTATTATTCAATAGTAGTTGATTTTTTATAGAACATTTTGTGAATATATGTCAACATGGATATAATTTCTTATATTTGTGTATATTACTTAGGGATTTCTTTATAGAATAGGAAGAAATTGAAGGCGGACTTACTTCAGATGACGAGATATATGATGATATTCTCTAAGTAATTATCATTTTACATTTTATTGTATTTGAATAGATAAAACATTGATATGCCAGTTAAATTAGATTTTAATCAGAAAAATGTGTTTTTAGGTAAAAGTAAACACGTTCTAATGGCTAAAGTTATTGATAATGCTTTGGCTAACTCTGAGGAGTTTATTCCTTCATACGTAATTCTTGGTGTAAATATAGAGCAAGAAACTATAGCAAATAATCCAAACGCTATTACTTTTCGCAAAGTTATTAATGCTATGCGCACTTATTTTCAAGATCATGGTCTTGATTTTGAGTTTAAAGAAAATAAATCTCCCAGGTATTTAAGCTATCGTTATCCTAAGGCTTACTATGGTACAGACACTATAAATCGTAATCCTTTTGCAGAACATCGTAAGGTACTTCGTAATATAGAATATGAGGAATCAATATTAAGATTAAGGGAAGCAATTGCTTTTCTTCCTGAATCCTGGAGAGATGATTTTTTTGGTGGAACTAAAATCTTGATAGATAATGAATATGCCAAAATGGAAGGCTTGGAATGTATTGCACCAGAAAACAGTTTACTTCTGACTGGTATAAATTATCTCCCGGAAATCTATAAAGCTATTGTCAATAAGACCAAGCTTCTTATTCAATATTCAAGCGGATATTCACATGAGGACAATATAGAATTTCATCCGCAATTTCTAAAACAGTATAATGGTCGATGGTATGCGTGTGGACGAGCTTTAAAGCTTAATGATAATTCAGTACGAGATGATGCTTTAATTGCCCTCGATCGTATTATTGGTGAAATTGATGAAGCAGCAGACTCATCAGATTATGTTTCTGCTTTACCTCATCATTACAATACCTTATTCGATGATGTTGTGGGAGTGACTCATGATTCACGGTGGAAGAAAGAAACAATTGTTCTCCAAATCCATTCAAAATATGTCTTTAATTTACTGAAGACAAAGAAACTCCATAAAAGTCAGAAAGAAGAAATAAAAGGAGATATTCTTACTATAACTTTAGATGTTCAACCTAATAAGGAACTAACCGCAAAAATCCTATCATTCGGATCTTCGATAGAAGTAAAGGATCCCCCCAAATATAGAGAGCATATAGCTGAAGAGGTTTATAAAATGAACTCCAATTACAAATAAGTGAACACGTCTTTAAGGCTTTATATATTCATAAATAATAACTTCCCTATAAGGGAAATGCATTGACATATTAGTTTTATAATGACTTGTGAGATATTAAAGAGAGCGTTCCCTTTAAGGGAACAGTAGTTTAAGCTTAGATGCTTGCTTTACAAAGCAGAGCATATTAACTTTGCATCAACAAAAGAAACGAAAGGGTGCCGAACCCAAAGAAAAAAATAAAAAAATAAAAAGTGAATGCTGGAAGGATATTCCCTTCTGCTTCCAGCAAGGCTTAGAAATATCAGCCTTATTTTCAGCAGGGAGATAATCTCTAAACCCTATATAATATGGAAAAGAGTGTAAAGAGTTCGGCAACTGGAGTAGCTTCTATGGAATCAACCAATCAACTTGAGTCAAAAACTCAGTTTACTAAGTACCACACCAAGGGAGGACATGGCTTTGCAGCAGAAGATGCTAATGCTATGTATGATCGCTTTCATGGTAAGAAAGTCGAAATGTGTGGTCGTGATAATTCCCTCAATGGTGCAGACCGTATCGTTGATGGAGTAAAGATTCAGACAAAGTATTGTCAGAATGCAAATGGTTCCTTCAATAAAGCATTCGATTTAGTCACTGGACAGTATCGTTATACCGGCATGAAACTTGAGGTTCCATCTGACCAATACTATGAGATTGTAGCTAAGATGCGTGAAGCTATAGCTCAGGGTAAGGTACCCGGTATAACTGATCCTAATCAAGCTAGCCAAATTGTCGTAAAGGGACATTATACCTATGCCCAGGCCCGTAATATAGCCAAGGCTGGTAATCTCGATTCTATTAAGTTTGATGTACAGACCCAAGCTGTTGCTTGTGCATTTGCTTGTGGCATATCTGCTGGTATCACATTTTTCATTGAACTACGTAGAGGAGCTTCTACAGGCGATGCTTTAAAAGAAGCAGCCAAAGTAGGCGGGAAAACAGCAGGAATAGCTATGTTGGGCGGTGTTGCTGCACAACAATTCCTTAGAACCCAAGTAGGACGTAATTGTGCTGCTGCCGCAACTAAAGCATTTAAGCCAATGGTTCAGGCAGGAATGAAAACTGAAATTGGCAAAACTGTACTAACTAAAACAGCATCAGCAGTTGCAGGTAAAAGTGTTGCTGGAGCGGCTGCAACCAATGTTTTGACTAAAGCAGCGAGAACCAATGCCGTAGTAAGTGGTGTGATGTTTGTAGCGACCACAATCCCTGATGTTGTAGATGCTTGTAGAGGTAAAATATCTGCTGGTCAGTGTGCTGAGAATGTCGCTTGCAATGCATCCGGTGTCGGTGGTGGATGGGCAGGCGCAAGTGCTGGTGCAGCAGTAGGATCTGTTATTTGTCCTGGTATTGGTACAGCAGTTGGTGGATTAATTGGTGGTATTGCTGGAGGTATGGGGGCTTCTTTGGGTGTACGAAAATTGATTTCTTTATTTAAGTAATTTATTATCGCTATGCTTATTTGCTCCCCAATATTAGATTATGTTCGAATGGTGAAAGAGTTTCGCTCAAGCTATATTCGTTATGAAGTTGATTATATCCGACGAAATCCTTTATATAGCCATGTAGTGTGTATCTCTATTCCTGTAGGAGTCAAAGCAAAAATCTCCTTAAAGTCTGCTATAACAACTGTTGCTTCTGAACTATCAAAAGCAACTCTCGTCTAATAATTATTCTATAATTTTATTTGTTTTTACTATGATGATTGATTCCAACCTTACATTCCTTCAGTATTGTACAAACGAGGATCTTCGTTCCTTGTGTGATATACTTACTCATAATCATAAAGGAGAAGTTCGCTTGAGCGAACAGCTTACATATTCTGATTGCTATAAACGCTGTTATCCAGATAATATGCAAGAAATGTGGTCTGAAATAGCAGAAGAACTTCAAAAGTTTGGTGGGAATACTTTTGCAAATATGCTTCGCGGTGGAACAGGTGCCAGCTACGAATCTATTTTGCATGATGTATGTAAGAAAATGAAGGTTAACCTTCCTTCTCCTGTATGTGTTGAAGAAGCAGAGCAATTACTTCTGATGAAGTATTGTGAAAAGGCCATCGGCATGATGGATCTAAACCTTCTTCGTGAACTTTCAGCGGAGATAGGTGTCGAGCCGAAGAATTATAATCAGCAGATGCTTGCTGCCACTATACTTATAGCACTGAGGTATGGTGGTGGTAAACTTCTTGGTCTAGTTGTCTATTATATAGGAGCCAATATAGGGAGAATTTTGGCTGGAAGAGGTTTATACTTTGCAGCCGGAGGGGTTCTAGGTCGTGCTTTCGGTATCTTTACTGGTCCGCTTGGTTGGGCTATTACTGCTGGATGGTTAGCTCTTGATATTGCATCTCCTGCTTACCGAGTAACGATTCCTGCTGTGCTTATGGTCGCTTGTTTACGTACTAAGTTCAATTCTCACATATTAACTGCACATTGTTCTTGACCATTGTAAATACTATTGTTGTTTACTAGGTTACTATATAGATTCTATCTTGCACTTATGTATTGCTACCATAGGGTGAGTATAGTGTAAGATAGATGCATTACCTTATTATCTGAATTAATATATCAGAAAGTATTAGTTTGACTTTTTATTTGTATAAATGTATAGCATGAAGCAAATAGAAAAATTTTAATTAACATGACTGCAAATAGCTTAATTGTATTAATTCTTACCCATATTGTTCGAGATGTCTTATGATGTAATGTTATACTGATTATTGAGAATATATTGCAGTCTATTAGATGATTAAGTTGCTAAAACCATCTTAATTTGTGATATTGTCAATTTAAACTTATAACTTTGTACGTAAGAATGTTCCAATATATGGACAATATTAGAATATATTCTTAATTTTGTAACTATATGAGTATAATAGGTAGAATATTTAATCCTCTCAATCATGGAGAGGATTTGAAAAAACTTGTTGAGGAGCTTAAGAAAAAACAGCAGCTATGTGATACACATATTAAATCACTTAATGATGGAGCTTCTGGGCTATATTCAACAAGAAAGGAAATCTATTCCTTAACAGAAGAATTACAGTTGTATCTAGAAAGATTAAAGAATTGTCCTGAATCACTTCGAAAAGGGGTTTTGCGCGCTTTAAAGGATTCTAGAGATATTCTTAATGCGTGGAAATTTGAGACGGGTGAATCAGGTATATCAGCCGACTCTAATAATTCAGAAGAACTAAGGAATTTGGGTGTGGCTGCTGCTGGAGGTGCTGTGGCACTCGGTGGTACCTCTGCTCTTATGGCGGTTGCTACCACTTTTGGTACAGCGGGTACTGGAGCAGCGATCTCTAGCCTAGGTGGAGCTGCTGCAACAAATGCTGCGCTTGCCTGGCTGGGTGGAGGTGCGTTAGCTGCCGGTGGAGGTGGTATGGCCACTGGTAGTTTGATTCTTAGTTTAATGGGACCCATAGGTTGGGGAGTACTTGCACTAGGTGCTGCAGGAACAGTGACAGCTTCTGTATTAAAGGGCAAAAAGAATGATGAAACAATCAATATTCTTAAAAAAGAAATTGAAAAAAGAGATGATTTCTTAAAGGATGCAATAAGAATGCAAACTCGTTTGGATAAGATAATAGATGCTACAAGAAGTAACAAGAAGAAATTAGATTTTAGAAAAGTTTCAAGTAATGAAAATGATTTTGACTCAGAATCATTTCCTAAGAATGAACTTTTCGAAATCGTAGCAGCAGCTAAATTATTAGGCAAACTTTCTAAAGAATCCATAAATATCAACGAGGCATGACAGTAGAAGAAATAATTAAGCAAATTCAAATCGGGAAACATGATGTGAAACTTGCTCTTCGTGGTGTTGTTTTGGACCCTATTGAATTAATGCATAGGGATAATTCAATGACCGAATTTTTTAATGAATCCATAGGCCACCAAAAGGCTGAAGAAATATTCTCAGAAGCTAAGTCACTTATGGATAAATTTAATCAAGTAAGTTATAATCAGAATGATACTGAAGAAGCCCAAATAAATGATTTAATAAGGTACGTGAACTGGGTCTCAAATGATTTGGTTGATTCTTTTGAGAATAGAATTCTTCCGTTTTATAAATCTTGCAATGCAAAGACTATTTATTTCAATCGTGATAGTCGAAGTGGTAAAAAAGCGGAACTTGCTATAATTGATTCCATAGAGGACTGGCCAGATGTGAAAGCTCGATTGTCGGATTTTACAAAACTATTTACAGAAACCATACACACAAAGAAAGTAAATCTTCTGACTATTCTTCAGGAAGGTCTTGATGATATTGAAGCAGATGTACGTTATGAAGATGAATTAAACGTCTCAAATTATTATGTAGATATAGATCGAGATAAATTTCTGAGTCATGTTTTATGTAATATTAGAGAAAATATTAATCGTCATGCTTTCGGCATAAAAGAGTACTCGAGTATGTTCTTGTGCGATAAAAGAGTAGATGTTAAGATAAGTTCTAATTCAGATTACGTAGAGATTCAAATTTTTAATAATGGCGCTCCCTTTACTGGTGATCCAAAAAGATTGGCTGAATATGGATACACACATGGTTCTGCTAAAAATTCTGGAAGAGGTTTATATTCCATAAAACAGACGATGGAAAAAATGGGTGGTTCTGCCAGTTTTGATATTTTGTTAGATAAACTTGTATATAAATTAACCTTACCTTTATGGAAGAACTGAAATATAATATATTATGGCTTGATGATTATTTTGGAAAATTCCATGATAATGTGGAATGTAAAAAACCAGAAATAAAAGCATTTATTAGAGACTTAGATAATGCTATTGAATATGGCTTTAAAGTAAATGGTGTTGATACATTTGATGCATTTGCCAAGGAGATGCGCAACATTGATAAATATGATGCTATTATTCTCGATTTAAAAGGAATGACTATAGATGGTCAGGAGAGTGATTCTATTGTTAAAAACGCTCTTGATTTAATTCGTAATAATAAACAAGTCCTTACCTATATTTATTCTGCGAACTTAGACGATAGGTATTTCTCTTTAACAATAGAAGATCTTAAGAATGCAGGACGTGTATTTGATAAAAATTCATCCTCAATAGTCATGTATGAAAAAATCAAACAAGATCTTGATTCGTCACTCAGATTCTATGTTGGATATGAATACTGTTTGAATTTATTCACTGAAAACTACCTTTGTAGTGAAAATCGGGGGATAATGGATGAAATACTTGTCCATTATAACACTTTAAATGATACTTATCAGCCATATAATGGTATGCGGCATATATTAGAAGACTTATGCAATGGACTTGTACGCGTCGGGTTGATTCCTAAGTGTATATACTATAAAGATGATGAGCTCAAAACTCTTAATCAAAGATTAAAATATCTTGCTGAATTTTGTCATACGCATACAGATGAAAATAATAAACAAATTTTCGAATATGATAATCCAATGGTTCCTTTTTCTGTTTGTAGTATTGAAATAAAGTATATTTTCAAATTTCTTAAAGATATTACTAATAATTATAGTCATTTTCTTGAGAAAAATCCAGATTACCTTGGATTTGGAGAAAGTGCTTATCAGTATAATCGCTTAGTTAAGCAATCCTGTTACCCGGCGTTTTTTGTGGCAATGAAATGGTATTATAATTATATGTCGAAGAACTTTCGTAAAAAGTAGATAATATTACTATTGTTTGTTGACGTTTTTGATATGAGAAAGATGTATGCCTAATTACATGGTATATACTTTATATCAGTCTATACTAACATGAATTCGAAAACTTCAGAATATAGTAAAAGCCGTGTGTCAATATTTTTTTAATCGATACACAGCTTTTCTGAATAGCAATATATGGCATTTGTCTTATGAATGTAAGCATCAGATAAAGTACACATTGTAGATTCACAAAACAACAAACTCTTCTTATTAACGAGTATAAAGTTGACAGGAAGAGTTTGCTATTCTATTGTATCTCTATTAGACTTCAATTGGATTTTCGTTGGACCTCTTCAACTTCCAGACATCCGGAAGCTGTTCTCGGATATCTTTGCCGAAGTCTTTTTCTTGATAATATGGAAGCCTGGCAATGACATCATTTAGCCATTCTCTTGGATTGACTTCCTGTGCCTTGAGGTGGCAAGCAATGAACAGATGACCGCTGTATTTTCCGCGGCCTCATGATTCCCGCAGAAAAGGAAGTTCTTTCTTGAGAGAGTCAGAGGACGTATCGCATTTTCGGCCAGATTATTGTCTATCTTTATATTGCTGTCTTTGAGACAGGTTTTATTCTTGACCATAACGGATACGCATAGGAGATAGCCTGTCCCATCCGGCTTTTGGGTGGAACCTTGATATATGGCTTTCCATCTACCTTTCAAAGGAATCCAGCAGGGGGCGGACTGACGTATCCGCAGTTCACGCCGTTCTTCCGGCGTATATTCCCGGGAGTCGGCAAAGTGCTCTGTCCGATAAATCTCCTGTATTATTCTTTATCCATATTTAGTGAGCAACTTCATCGGAGGATTTATCCTTATAACGCTTATACTCAGTTTTTTCATATGCAACACTAAAACAGAAGAACATGAACTCTATTGTCATTAAATTGTAGAATTCCCAGGAAGTTATATTTTTTATAATATCATCGTAACCGGATGAGCCACCTGTTGTAATAACCAACATATATGCCGTAAACATTACAAAAGCACCTAATATAAATCTGGATATTAGGAAAGTAGTTTTACTTTTATTTATATATCTCACATATAATTCTATCAATGTCTGGACAATAATGAGACTAAACAATATTCCAATCACCTGGAATAACGAAAGTGATTTTAAGAAGACATCAATACCGCCTATTATCTTTCCCATCACTAACAATATATAAAAGTTAACAGTAGAGATACACCCCAACATAATAATGTCAGAATTAGGGTATTTCCTATAATCTGAACTCTCAGACTTAATTGGGTTATGATTTGAATTTTCCATACATGTAAATTTATGTAAATAATTATATGTTCATTTATTCCATTGAAAAAGTTCCAGCGATGGGGGTATTTAAGTCCAGCTCTTTATTGTAATAATAATCAATAGTCTGTCCTCTTTTCAAGCTGTTGAGTTTTCTGATGACTTTTTTCTTTATAGTTGGCTTCCCAAAATAATTCTCCATTATGCCGGTTAAGTCCACAAGCTCACCATTAAATAGCTCCGCTACAGTGTGAAAACCAATAGTTGAATTACCACATTCCCTTTTATGAATGTAAATACCATTTTTAATAGCTTTAATAATTCCTTTCATATCAATATCATTTGTATAACTTATTTGTATGATGCAAAGCTATTGGCGTCTTGCACTTGATTTAAGTGCAAGCCTTATATAAATTTGTAACCAAAGAAAAAATTTATGAAGAATAAAATATGTATATGGCTTGTCAACCTCCTCCTCAGAAAGAAAAGGATGACACTTAGTGAAATTCAAGAAGAATGGCGTGCTCACAATGTTGATTATGACATTACACTCCACCGAAACACCTTTATGTCGTACAAGCGAATAGCCGAAGAGATGTTCGACATCAACATCAATTGCGACCGCAGTACTAACGAGTATTATATTGAGTATCCTGAAGAAATAAGTAATTCTCCTATCAACCAATGGCTTATCCGGACAGCTTCATCTGCTGATGTAATATCAAGACACAAACGTCTTGCAGACAGAATTATCTTGGAGAGTACATTCGGAGGTGAAGAACACCTGGATGCTATTACTGATGCTATGACACGTGGCAAGTGTGTGGATATTGTTTATCATTCCTACTGGATGGAAGCGCAGAATTTTACAGTTGATCCTTACTTTATCAAGTTCTTCAAACAGCGCTGGTATCTTGTAGGTCGCTGCCACGAAAGAAATGCTCTGAGAGTATATTCACTTGACCGTATGGAAAGCGCAAGCATTACCATGAAAAATTTTACGATGAAAAGCAAAGACTATCCACATATTATTTATAATGATAATTTTGGCATTATGCATGGCGATGAAAAAACAAAATCTCACGATATTCTTTTAAAGTTCACCATCAAACAAGGGCAATATATTCTTACAAGACCACTGCATCACACACAGGAGGTAATTTCTAGAGACGAAAATCATATCATTTTCAAGATGCATATGAAAGTCACTCTCGACTTAGTTCAAGAACTATTATTCTACGGCTCCAGTCTTCAAGTTCTCAGTCCCGATTGTCTTATAAACGAAATTAGGAAGACCATAAACGAAATGAACGACTTATATAAATAAATTAAATATAAATCCGATGCTGTATTACCAATAAACACAGTATCGGATTTCGTCTTTCACTAGACAGTACAGTCTAAATATAATTATCCAAACAACCATCAAGGTAATAATCCCCATCCTCGTCCTCATAATAATCTATATATACATTATGGAGACTTTCGCTCAAAGCAGATATTACACCAGCAGTAAGATATCGAGTATCATAGTAATCCCTTATATCATCTTCGTCTATTTCAACTTCATCATGATTGTAAAGGACTGCGTAAGTAGCAGTACATCTTCTAGCATGTATATCCGAATCATTACTGTATTCCTGGTTCTCTATAAACCATACATCACGGCGAACAAACTTTACTTTTCCTTCCATAGTACTAAATTAATATAGCCCCAACATTTGTCCTTTATCCAAATCGGTAAATACGAATATTACACCTGCATCAGCGAATCCCATCATTATACAATCCTCTTTCTTGTATTCAAACACCATTACTTTACCTTGACCTTCAGTACCAGTGCAAGAATAAATAACATAGGTTTCGTCCTCAGTAATCTCCTCGATCTTCAGTACATCAGTTTTTTCTGGTAAATGAACCTTTATTGTTATCATTTTCTTTGCCTTATCAAAAAGGATAGTAGAACCTTTCGAAGTAACCAGTTTAGTGTTTTTCAAAGCTTCATCTCCACTAATCCCTGCCAGGGCAGCATTCGTTACGAATACATTTTTGAATGTTTCCTTCCTTACTTGAGATTTGATTGTGCCTACACCAAGCAACAATACAATAGTTAATAATACTTTTTTCATATTTACAGTAGTTTTAGTTCTATGCTGCTAAAATACAGGTAGCTTGCACTTATTTGAATTGCAAGTAAAGTAAAATACAACAAGTATTTATTTTTTAGATTTAGTAGTCGTATCTGTAAAACCTAATTAAGTCTGCAGTTTCAATTGACTGAAAGAAGATTATAATAGAAATTCATATGTGATTCATAGTACATAAGTTTTTATCAAGGTGATAAAATACAGATTAAAAACTCAAAATCAAAAAAATAACCTTCCCAATATAGAACATTATTTTTTGTTGTCATTTTCCAAAGTCCAATTCCCAATTTTAACGGGCTAATAGTAATTCTTATATTTTTATAAATAGATTACGGATATATAGATAACAGTTTGAGATCCCCGACTTTGGAGGAAAATCCCCCGACCGTGAGGGAGGGCAAGTTGGTTTTTGTTTGACAGAATACTTTCTGTCGGACAAAAACACAACTTGCTCTGTTCGTTTGAACAGAAAATCCACTTAAAGTGGATTGTGGCTCCATGCCCATTTATAGCTATAAAATAGAGTCGTATTTACCTGATG
>BABD01000133.1_pt1 | contig 13190 bp, 8 predicted proteins | sample 270328 | NCBI WGS metagenome assembly BABD01 (sample SAMD00036533, study PRJNA27873) | human gut metagenome | isolation source: feces from healthy human sample In-D, Adult, Male | reverse complement strand
AACGAAATCCCGCTTCTGGAAAGAAACGGGATTTTTTATTTTAAACCAAGAGCAAATGAAAAAGATAGCAATACAAGGTGTTCCGGGCTCATATCACGACATTGCCGCCCACAAATATTTCAAGGATGAAGAAATAGAGTTAATCTGTTGCAATACATTCGAAGAAGTATTCGAGAACATGCGCAAGGACAGCAATGTAATCGGAACAGTTGCCATAGAAAATACAATTGCCGGAAGCCTGCTTCATAACTACGAATTACTCCGCGAAAGTGGAGCTACTATCATCGGAGAACACAAGCTTCGTATCAGCCACAGCATCATGTGTCTGCCCGATGAAAGCTGGGAGGACCTGACAGAAGTAAACTCTCATCCGGTAGCCTTGGCACAATGCCGCGAATTTCTCCAGCACCATCAGGAACTGAAAGTTGTAGAAACCGATGATACTGCCGGAAGTGCCAAAAACATCCACGAAAAACAACTGAAAGGACATGCAGCCATCTGCTCCAAATATGCAGCAAGCATGTATGGAATGAAAATACTTCAGGAAGGAATTGAAACCAACAAACACAATTTTACACGCTTTCTTATAGTATGCGACCCGTGGATTGCCGACGACCTGAAAGACCGTTCGAAGGTAAACAAGGCAAACATCGTTTTCTCACTTCCACACAATGAAGGAAGTCTTTCGAAAGTTCTTTCCATTTTTTCATTCTACAACATAAACCTGACTAAGATACAATCATTGCCCATCATCGGACGCGAATGGGAATATATGTTCTACGTAGACGTGATGTTCAATGATTACCTGAGATATAAACAATCTATCGATGCGGTAACCCCGCTCACTAAAGCACTTAAAATTTTAGGAGAATATGCAGAAGGAGAATCAACATTATAATATACAGCCCGCCGACAGACTGGCTAGTGTCAGCGAATATTATTTCAGCCGTAAACTGAAAGAAGTGGCAAAGATGAACGCCGAAGGCAAGGATGTCATCAGCCTGGGTATAGGAAGTCCGGACATGCCGCCATCGGAAGAAACCATCAATGTATTATGCGAAAATGCCCGCAAGGCAGATGCACACGGATACCAGCCCACAGTAGGTATACCAGAACTGCGCAAGGCGATGGCTGACTGGTACAAACGCTGGTACAACGTCGATCTTGATCCTGCTACGGAAATACAGCCACTCATCGGATCAAAGGAAGGTATCCTGCATGTCACACTTGCTCTCGTCAATCCGGGAGATCAGGTTCTGGTTCCTAATCCGGGATATCCTACCTACACTTCACTAAATAAAATATTAGGAAGTGAGATCGTCAATTATAACCTGAGGGAAGACAATCACTGGCAGCCCGATTTTGATGAGCTGGAGAAAATGGATTTGAGCCGTGTGAAAATTATGTGGACCAACTATCCCAACATGCCGACAGGAGCAAATGCCACTATGGAGTTGTACGAAAAGCTGGTCGACTTTGCCCGCCGCCACAACATCGTCATTGTAAACGACAATCCATACAGCTTCATTCTGAACCATAAGCCTATCAGTATCCTCAATGTTCCGGGAGCCAAAGAATGCTGTATCGAGTTCAACTCCATGAGTAAGAGCCACAACATGCCGGGCTGGCGTGTAGGTATGCTTGCCACCAACGCGACTTTTGTACAGTGGATTCTGAAAATAAAAAGTAATATCGATTCGGGAACTTTCCGTCCCATGCAGCTCGCTGCCGCACAGGCATACCGCAACAGTGCAGAATGGCACGAAGAAGCAAACATCAACGTATACAGCCGCCGTCGCAAACTGGCGGAGGAAATTATGACTACACTGGGATGTACATTCGATTCTGATCAGGTAGGTATGTTTCTTTGGGGAAAAATTCCTGAGAGCTATACTGATGTAGAAGACCTGACAGAGAAAGTATTACACGAAGCACGGGTATTTATTACTCCGGGATTCATCTTCGGAAGCAACGGAAAACGGTATATCCGCATTTCTCTCTGTGCCAAGGAAGAAAAACTGGCTGAAGCCCTTAAACGCATCAAAGCAATTTTCTAAAGAATAATAAATTAAAAAGACAAGATAATATGGAACTAAATTTGCAACCCATCGAACTGGAAGGTGTATCAAAAGAACGCCCTCTTATCATAGCAGGTCCTTGTAGTGCCGAAACAGAAGAGCAAGTTATCTCAACTGCTACCCAACTGGCCAATAAAGGTATCAAGATTTTCCGTGCCGGAATATGGAAACCACGTACCAAACCCGGAGGTTTCGAAGGTATCGGTGTGGATGGTCTTGCATGGATGAAACGAGTTAAACAAGAAACAGGCATGTACGTAGCAACCGAGGTTGCAACGGCAAAGCACGTATACGAATGTCTGAAAGCAGGTATCGATATCTTGTGGATCGGAGCACGTACCACTGCCAATCCGTTTGCCGTACAGGAAATAGCTGACGCACTGAAAGGAGTAGATATTCCTGTTTACGTAAAGAACCCTGTCAATCCGGATCTGGAATTATGGATCGGAGCTTTGGAACGCATTAACAATGCTGGATTGAAGCGTCTGGGAGCTATCCACCGCGGATTCTCGTCATACGATAAAAAGATTTACCGTAACTTGCCACAGTGGCATATTCCAATCGAACTGCGCCGCCGTATTCCTAACCTGCCTATCTTGTGCGACCCGAGCCATATCGGTGGAAAGCGTGAACTCATTGCACCGCTCTGCCAGCAGGCAATGGACCTGGGACTGGATGGATTGATTGTTGAATCTCACTGCAATCCGGATTGTGCATGGAGTGATGCGGCACAGCAAGTTACTCCAGATGTACTCGACTACATCCTGAATCTGCTGGTTATCCGTAAAGAGCATCAGTCAACAGAAAGCTTGCACGAACTTCGTCTGCAAATCGATGCGTGCGACAACGAACTGATGGAAATCTTAGCCAAACGTATGCGTGTATGCCGTGAAATAGGTACATTCAAGAAAGAGCATAACATGACTGTCCTTCAGACCGGACGTTACAACGAGATACTCGACAAGCGTGGTGCGCAAGGTACATTATGCGGAATGGATGCCGATTTTGTCAAACAAGTATTCGAAGCTATCCACGAAGAAAGCGTACGCCAGCAATTGGAAATCATTAATAAGTAAGTAAATAACAGACTTTTATAAGAATCTATGAGAATATTAATTTTGGGAGCCGGAAAAATGGGTTCCTTCTTTACCGATGTATTGAGTTTCGACCACGAAGTGGCAGTATTCGATGTGAACCCAAAGAAACTGCGCTTTATGTACAACTGCTGTCGGTTTACCAATACTCAAGAAATAGAAGAATTCAAACCCGAACTGGTTATTAATGCAGCAACGGTAAAATATACTCTTGATGCATTCAATCAGGTTTTGCCCATTCTCCCGAAAGATTGTATCATAAGCGATATAGCTTCTGTAAAAACCGGACTGAAAGAATTTTACGAAAATTGTGGATTCCGCTATGTATCTACTCACCCGATGTTTGGTCCTACGTTTGCCAACCTTGACAAGCTAAGTACGGAGAATGCCATCATCATCAAAGAAGGCGACCATCTGGGAAAAATTTTCTTCAAAGATCTGTATCAAAGACTGGGACTTAACATCTTCGAATATACATTCGAGGAACACGATGAAACAGTAGCTTACTCGCTGTCTATCCCCTTTGTTTCTACGTTTGCCTTCGCTGCGGTAATGAAACATCAGGATGCTCCGGGAACAACATTCAAACGGCATATGGCAATAGCCAAAGGAGTGATGAGCGAAGATGATTTTCTGTTGCAGGAAATCTTGTTCAATCCGCGCACTCCGGCACATGTAGAAGGTATTCGTACAGAACTCAACGAGCTGTTGGATATCATCAACAAAAAAGATGCTGAAAGAATGCGTGCCTATCTTACAAAGATTCGCGAGCATATCAAATAATATAGATGATTTCCAAACGGAAACATGGGATGATTTTACTTACAGTTTATAAGTTGACATTTTAAAACCCCCTCTGTTTTCAGTCTGATATTGTAACAAATTAAGGCTGAAAACAGAGGGACTTTTCTTTTAAGGTTTCGATTTATCAGATTTTCCAGGCCTAAACCTTACGTTTACAACGACCTGTTTTCTTCATAAAATCAATACCAGCTTTCACAAAAAACATCAGCATATTATCAGCAATTCTTCCTGATATTTTTTTAAAATTTGTACAAAAAAGCAGATAAACATCAGCTAGATTTTTAAAACAAGGAAATACGTAAACAGCTGCACAATCCATAAAAAAAGCGGTCAGACCATTTGTCACAGTCCGACCGCTCTATACTTAGAAAGAATTTAATACGCTATCAGAAGCGATAACCCACAGTTATCATAAAAGCCAGGTTTTTATTATTTTCCTGTGTCAGGCTTTTCTTAAACATGTTAGTAAAACCATACTGGCCTGTCAGATTCAGCAAATATTTATATCCCAGTTCAAAACCTACTCCATACTGCAAACCTACAGCACAACGGTTCATCAATGCCTCGTCAGCTCCATCTATCTTCTTAAACAGTTTAGTTCCAACTTCAGCACCTCCTGATTCCACAGTCACTTTTCCGCCCAAACCAAATCCTACATAAGGACCGGCATTTACTACAAACGTATTACCTTCGCTGATAGGTAATTTTATAGCAGCCAATAAAGGAATATCCAGATAAACAGGATTAATTTTCGCATCAACACCTTCTTCAGATCCTTTACAACCTTTGCTTGTAAAATTCAAACCGGTCTGGAAGGCCCACATATCAGTAATGGCATAGTCCATTCCTACTCCTACCGAATAGCCAATCTTCAAGTCTGCATCACTATTGGTGATGTTTGCCATAGACATACCTGCATGTACATCAAATTTCGCCTGAGAAAAGCCGGCAAGTGTACACAATCCTAAAACAACAGTTAATAATAACTTCTTCATAACTGATATTGTTTTTATAAGGTTCTCGTCCCCAAAGAATCTTAGTTTTTGTTTCCGAAGTGTAGGGACTGCTCTTTACAGGCACACTTCTGTTTGTTTTGTGTCTATTAGCAAAGATAATCAATTCTTTCAATATAACAAATTTAAAGGAGAAGAACACAATATTAAACACATCAGTCTGTTCATAAAAAAATCCGTCCGGATTCCTCCGAACGGATTTCTTAACTTAATAAATATTTTACAACTTAATTTTTTTCTTAACAGCCTTCGATTCATTATGCAGACGGTCGAGTGCAGTCACTAGATAGCGGTACTTAGTCTTTCCGTTTTCATAAGGAAGTTTATAGAATGTATTGGTAGTGATTTCAACAATATGAGAAGGATCATTCAGATTAACCTTTTCATCGTTATTGAAACGATATACTACATAACGCACAGCCTTGTCCATTTCATCTTTTGCCTTAGGAGCTGTCCAGAACAAAATATATCCGTCGGCAGTCCACACCGGTTTCAGTTTTTTCACTTTACCCGGAGCCTCATTATCGATAAAAGGAGAAGCCGGAATCAAAGCTGGATATTTGTGGTAGACATTTGCCAGAACCTCACGATAGTTGCCTTTATTTTCTACCACTGCAGCAGCATACCACTGACAGCTTCCCTGCACGGTTGGAAGCATACGCTGCAAGTTATATTTAGCAAGCATCTGATGCTGTCCCGGATTTTTCAAATCTGGCTTTGTTACAGTACGAACTACGTCTTGTCCGATAAATAGTGGACGTGCGGCAGAATGACGCGCCCACCAGCGGATCAGTTTATCATAATCTGCTGCCGGATGACCGATTTCCCAATAGATCTGAGGGATATTATAATCTACCCAGCCATTGTTGACCCAAAGCAGTACATCGGCATACAAGTCATCGTAATTCTGAAGTCCGTTTGTATCGCTTCCATTCGGATCTGATTTTCTGTTACGATAGATACCGAAGGGAGAAATACCAAACTTAACCCATGGCTTACAACTGCGTACTGTTTCGTGAATTTCTTTTATCAAGACATTGACATTATCTCTACGCCAGTCGGCCTTGTTGGTAAATCCGCGACCATAAGCAGCAAAGCTGATGTTGTCTGGAAACTCTTCTCCCGGATTCGGATACGGATAAAAATAATCATCCATGTGAATAGCGTCAATATCGTAACGAGAAACGATATCTCTTACAATCTTGCAGATATAAGCTCTCGATTCAGGATATCCGGGATCGAAATACAGCTGTCCACCGTAACGTACAAACAAATTAGGGTATTTATTATAAGGATGCATAGGCGACAATGCCGTAGTTCCCTTGGTCTGTGCACGATAAGGATTTATCCATGCATGAAGTTCCATGCCACGCTTATGACATTCTTCCACCATGAAACGAAGCGGATCCCAGCCTGGCTGAGGAGCTTTTCCTTGCAATCCGGTAAGGAAACGGCTCCAAGGTTCATAGGTCGACGCATAAAGAGCATCACATTCGGCACGAACCTGAAATATAATCGCATTGATACCCGCACCTTTCAGGTTATCCAACTGACGGATCAGAGTCGCTTTCATCTGTTCTGTGGGCATACCTTGAAACTGACCGTTCACACATTGTATCCACGCACCGCGGAATTCACGCTTTGGATGCATTGTCTGTGCCTTAACACTTCCGGCAACAAATAAAAGCATTGCCAGCCAAATCAATAAAACTTTTGATTTCATATTTTTTATACATTATAATCGAGAGGGCAAAGATAAGGAAAAAATAATCAATAACTTACTTTTTCCTCGAATCGATAAAAGAATAAAGCAATGAAACCCTGTTTTACACATGTGAAAGCAATAAGCAGAGTTTTTTCCAAAATTGAAGCGATTAACACTCCTTATTTATCTTTTGTTTCACGATATGCATAAAATTCACTATTTTTGTCTATCAAAAACCAAACGAATCCAAGCATGTCTGACAGTAAATATATATCTATAAAAGGCGCGAAGGTAAACAACCTGAAAAATATAGACGTTGATATTCCACGTAATAAACTAGTAGTCATTACGGGGTTGTCCGGTTCCGGAAAATCCTCACTGGCATTCGACACATTGTATGCCGAAGGACAGCGTCGCTATGTGGAAAGCCTTTCATCGTATGCACGCCAGTTCCTGGGACGAATGAGCAAACCTGAATGTGATTTCATCAAAGGTATTCCTCCTGCCATTGCTATCGAACAGAAAGTAATCAGCCGGAATCCGCGTTCTACCGTAGGTACATCGACTGAGATATACGAATATCTGCGTCTGCTGTTTGCACGTGTCGGCAAAACTTATTCGCCGATAAGCGGTCAGCTTGTAAAAAAAGACAGTCCCGAAGATATTGTAAACTGCATGCTCTCATATCCGAAAGGTACACGCTATACGGTACAGACTCCTATCATTCCCCGAGAAGGACGTAGTGAAGCCGAACAGATAGAAATGGATATGAAACAAGGATTCACCCGTCTGGAAGTAAACGGTGAAATGGTTCGTATGGAGGATTATCAATATAATCCTGCCGATACGGTATATCTGCTGGTGGACCGTATGAGCTGCGATGATACAAAAGATGCAATCAGCCGCTTGACCGATTCAGCAGAAACAGCTATGTACGAGGGTGACGGAGCTTGTCTGCTGCGCTTTTACCTGCCCGACGGAAGTACCAAACTACATGCCTTCAGTACAAAATTCGAGGCAGACGGTATTAAGTTTGAAGAGCCCAGCGACCAGATGTTTTCGTTCAACTCTCCTATCGGCGCATGCCCTACGTGTGAAGGCTTCGGAAAGATTATCGGTATAGACGAGCATCTTGTCGTACCCAACCGTGCATTAAGTGTTTACGACGGTGCTGTGATGTGCTGGAGAGGAGAAAAAATGAGCGAATGGCTCACCGAATTCCTACGCGAAGCTCCGGCGCACGATTTTCCTATATTCGAGCCTTACTATAACCTGACTCAGGCACAGAAGGATTATTTATGGCACGGACCACGTGACAAAGTCTGCATCGATTCGTTCTTCAAGATGCTGGAAGAAAATCAGTATAAGATACAGTACCGCGTAATGTTAGCCCGTTACCGTGGTAAGACAACTTGTCCGGAGTGTCATGGCAGCCGCTTGAAGAAAGAAGCGCTTTATGTCAAAGTGGGAGGACGCACCATTGCAGAACTGGTAGAGATGCCGGTTTATCAGTTGAAAGAGTTTTTCCGTACCTTGCAGCTCGACGAACATGACAAGATGATAGCCCAACGCTTGCTGAATGAAATCAATAACCGATTGACCTTCCTGCTCGACGTCGGACTTGGATATCTTACATTAAACCGACTCAGCAATTCACTTTCCGGGGGAGAAAGTCAGCGAATTAATCTGGCAACCTCACTGGGAAGCAGTCTGGTAGGTTCACTTTATATTTTGGACGAACCTAGTATCGGACTTCACAGCCGAGATACAGACAAGCTTATCAAAGTACTCCGCCAGTTGCAACAGCTGGGCAATACGGTGGTAGTGGTAGAGCATGATGAAGAAATCATCCGTGCAGCCGACTATATTATAGATATCGGCCCTAAAGCTGGACGTCTGGGAGGAGAAATTGTTTATCAAGGAGATATGAAAGACCTGCATCCCGGAAGCAACAGCTATACTGTAAAATATCTGCTGGGAGAAGAAATCATCGAACGACCACAGACACATCGTTCGTGGAATAATTATATAGAAATAAAAGGAGCCAGAGAAAACAACCTGAAGGGAATCGATGTACGCTTTCCGCTTAACGTAATGACGGTAGTGACCGGAGTAAGTGGTTCAGGAAAAAGTACGTTAGTGCGCGACATCTTTTATAAGGCACTGAAGCGTGAGTATAGTGAAGGCAGCGACCGTCCGGGAGAATTTATTTCACTGGAAGGTGATATCCAGATGATAAAGGACATAGAGTTTGTCGACCAAAACCCGATAGGCAAATCTTCACGCAGTAATCCTGTCACCTACATCAAGGCATACGACGAAATAAGAAAACTGTTTGCCGACCAGCCTTTGGCCAAACAAATGGGGTACTCGGCAGGGTATTTCTCGTTCAATACCGAAGGAGGACGTTGTGAAGAATGTAAAGGAGAAGGTACTGTAACGGTAGAAATGCAATTCATGGCCGATCTGGTACTGGAATGTGAATCATGTCATGGAAAACGTTTTAAGAGTGACACTTTGGAAGTACGTTACGAAGGGAAAAACATCTATGACATACTGGAAATGACAGTCAACCAGGCTATCGAATTTTTCGACGAACACAAGCAGAAGAAAATAGTAAAAAAACTGCTGCCGCTACAAGAAGTTGGACTCGGATATATCAAACTGGGACAATCATCCTCTACCCTTTCGGGAGGAGAAAACCAGCGTGTCAAACTGGCATACTTCCTGAGTATCGAAAAATCTCAGCCAACCATTTTTGTATTCGACGAACCGACAACAGGATTACATTTCCACGACATAAAGAAACTGCTAGAGGCATTCAACTCCTTAATAGCACGAGGACATACGGTTGTCATAATCGAACATAACATGGACGTTATCAAATGTGCCGATTATGTCATAGACCTCGGTCCGGAAGGTGGAGATATGGGCGGTAATCTCGTAGTATGCGGCACCCCCGAAGAAGTAGCTCATTGCGGAGCATCATATACAGGGCAGTATCTGTTAGAAAAGATACAAATTTAGCCCATACACATACAGAAAGAAAGTATATAGAGTAATTTTGATGTTTTTTTGTTAAGGTGCAGTAAACAATATTCCTCACTATATTGTTTAATTAATTATTTATTTTAATCAAAAAAAGAGAGATTTTATGAAAAAAAAGTTGTTTTTACTCTGTACTTGCTTCTTCGCCTACATCAGCATAGCGATGGCACAGGTATCGAAGGTGACAGGTGTTGTCATCTCAGAAGAAGACAATCTTCCTATCGTAGGAGCTTCTGTCCTAATAAAAGGGACTAATACAGGAACCGTGACCGATATCGATGGGAAATTTACACTTGGCAACATTCCGGCAAATGCAAAGAAAGTGATAATTTCTTTCATCGGTATGCAAAGTCGCGAATTAGACATTAAACCGGAATTAAATGTAATCCTAAAATCGGATACAGAAGTTCTGGATGAAGTGGTGGTTACCGGTTATGGAGTAACAAAGAAAAGTACATTTACGGGAGCAGCCAATGTAGCAGGTTCTACTACACTTGAATCACGCACCGATGCAAACTTCATGAAAGCGCTCGAAGGAAGTATGCCGGGTGTGCAAATGAATAATTCAACAAGTATGCCGGGTGCTCAAGCTAACGTGTATATCCGAGGAGAAAGTTCTGTTAATTCGGGTACACAACCGTTGTATATCATAGACGGTATGCCTATGAACTCGGATACTGATGCTGAAACAGCAAGTTACAACCGTGCATTCAATCCACTGGCAAACATTAACACGGCAGATATCGAATCGGTAACTGTTCTGAAAGATGCCAATGCTACTGCTATCTACGGTTCGCGTGCCGCCAATGGTGTAATCGTAATCACAACCAAAAAAGGACAGGAAGGAGCTATGCATATAGACTTGGATATCAAACAAGGCTTTACAAACATTGCTCCAAATAATTTTTCTTTCTGTAATGCACAACAGACAGCCGACTTGTTTGCACGTGGTCTGGTAAACAGTGATCCGGAAAAGTACACCTACGAATCGGCTATGGCAAAAATAAAATCAGACTATAACTGGGACGGTACACAAAACTACGATTGGTTGGATGCTATTACCCGTACCGGTTATTATCAGGATTATAACATCAGCTTCAGCGGAGGAAATGGCAAGACTCGCTATTATGCCAGTCTGGGATACCTGAATCAGGAAGGTGTTGCCATCAACAGCGATATGAAACGTTACTCTGCCCGCCTCAACCTGGAAACATCTTACAAATGGTTCAACTTCGGATTTAACACATCATTTGCTCTGGCAGATATGGATGCATTCTCTCAATCTACTGGAGGATCTTATTCGAACCCGTTTGTCAGTGCTACACTGAAAGCAACTCCACTCGATCCTTTTTACAACGAAGATGGAAGTTATAATACAAGCATTTCATACAACCCATTGGCTGTTTACGATAAAGAGGCCGGAGATATTTATAATACCAAAACTACCACAATCAATTTAAATCCCTATTTCGCCATTAATTTTGGAAAAGGTTTTATTCTAAAAAACCTCATTAGGTATCAACTCTTACGGCACACGCCAATATGACTTCTGGAGCTGGTACAACAATCAGGGAGCAAGCGACAATGGTCGTGGTACGCAGTATAATTCGAATACCACAACGATAACATGGACAAACACATTGAACTGGCTTTATACGTTCAATGAAAAACATAATGTTTCTGTCATGCTGGGACAAGAAGCACAATGGAAAAACTACTGGAACGAAGAGTATGCCGGTATCAACTTCCCCCTAATGGGCTACCGTGAACTGAATATGGCAGGTTCTTCTTATGGAATTCCTTCATACAAAACACGTAAAGCACGTCTGGCTTCCTTCTTCCTCAATACAAGCTACGACTATCAAGGCAAGTACTACGGACAGGTCAGCTACCGCCGCGACGGTTCTTCTGTATTCGGAAGCAACAACCGATGGGGTAATTTCTGGTCTGTAGGAGGAAAATGGAGAATCTCGGAAGAAGAATTCCTCAAAGACAACGACGTATTTACCAACTTAGCTATCAGAGCCAGCTACGGAACTGTAGGAAATCAGGATATAGACTGGTATGCATCACGCGGATTCTATAAGGCAGGATATAATTATAACAACGAACCCGGTATAGCTCCTGAATCGTTAAATCTTCCTGATCTGGGATGGGAAACAAGCAAGAAGCTGAACATCGGTCTTGATATTACACTGATCAGAAAATGGAATCTTACTGTTGACTTCTATAATGAAGCTACATCAGACATGTTGTTTGAACTTCCTATATCTAAAGTTACAGGACTGGATAAGGTATACCAGAATATCGGTTCTATGCGCAACAGAGGTGTAGAAATCGGCTTGAACGGTACTATCTTACAGACAAAGGGATGGACATGGACCGCTTATGCCAATGTTACATTCAACCAGAACCGTGTCACAGAACTGTCAGACGGAAAACCTGTTGAAGAAACTTATACAATCATACAGGAGGGATATCCTCTCAGACAATTCTATATGGTAGAATATGCTGGTGTAGATCCAGATACAGGCAATCCGTTATGGTATAAAAATGCTACTGGAGATGAAACAACAACCAACTGGAATGAATGTGCCAAAAGATATCTTGGATCGGCCGATCCGAAAGCTTATGGTGGTTTCGGTACACGTCTTCAGTGGAAGAACTTCGACTTCTCTGCTGACTTCAATTACCGACTGGGAGGAAAAGTTTATGCATCTTCAAACCGTTTCTACCTTTCGGCCGGAAGCCAGGGTAATATAACTCCTACCACGTATTTATACGAAAATACATGGACAGAAGAAAACCGATATACAGATGTACCTAAATATGTATATGGAAATACTTCGGGAGAAAACAATCATTCTTCACGATTCCTTTACAGTGGCAACTTCCTCCGTGTAAAGAACCTGCAATTAGGATATACTTTGCCGAAACATCTTTTGAAAAAAGTACTGATAGACAATATGCGTATCTATATATCTGCAGACAATATCTATACATTCAAAGCAAAAGATTTTGTAGGATATGATCCTGAAACATATACCAGCGGATTGATTGCCTTCCAGTATCCTTCCACACGGACATTCCTAGCAGGTATTACACTTGGTTTCTAACAATTATGTTTAACGCATCAATATTGAAAATTAAATATGAAGAAATTTATATCTCGACTACTTATTTGTACAGCCTTGACAGGTTGTCTTGCTTCCTGCAATAATTTCTTCGATACAGAATATAATGAAGGAATAGATGTAGACAACGGACTTACCAGCGTAGACAATATAAAATATGCCCTAAATGGAACTTATTATCAGTTATTGCATTATCTTTGTGTTTATTCACTGGTGTTAATTTGGTTAAGGCTCAGGAAGCCAGCAAGAACTTTACCCCTTCGGAAAACAAGCATGAGTTCCGTCTTTCGGTAAGTGACGGACTACCTCCAGAG
>BABD01000040.1_pt1 | contig 15044 bp, 11 predicted proteins | sample 270328 | NCBI WGS metagenome assembly BABD01 (sample SAMD00036533, study PRJNA27873) | human gut metagenome | isolation source: feces from healthy human sample In-D, Adult, Male | reverse complement strand
GTGAAAACCCTGATTTACAAAATATCATAAAAGCAGATTGTCATGCATCTGCGAAGTTTCATCTTCTTCGTGGGTGGTATAATGTATCTCTGACTGATCAGAAAGGAAAGAAAGTCTACTTATATACTGAGAATGCAAAAAGACTGATTGAATTATTAAAGGAAAAGAATATTGAAATGTCTGTACTAAGATTTCCCTAATGCAGGAGTGAAAACTGTGGTATTTGCGCAGATTATAGAGCTATTAACTGGATCTTAATACAAAGAACAAATTAGTAGATGAGGAATTGGGATTTCTGAATATAATAAAAGAAGAGTCTGGCTTATTCAACACCCAAAAACTCTTCCTTTATTATTATCTTTTTTATTTACTATAAAACAACATCCGAATATTATGCAATATCACGACATACAACTATTCATGTTATCCTATATAAGAGGATTCTTATTTATCTTCCAACAAATCTGGTCTCAGACGCTGTGTACGCTCCAGTGACTGCTGAAATTCCCATTCACGAATCTTAGCCTCATGCCCAGACAAAAGGACATCAGGAACTTTCCAACCATTGTATTCAGCCGGACGGGTATACACTGGAGGAGCCAGTAAATTATCTTGAAACGAATCTGATAAGGCCGATTGTTCGTCGGAAATAACGCCAGGAATAATTCGCACGATAGCATCCGATATTACGGCTGCTGCCAGTTCACCTCCAGTCAGCACGTAATCTCCGATACTGATTTCCTTCGTAATGAAATGTTCGCGAATACGATAGTCTATGCCTTTAAAGTGTCCGCAAAGAATAATCAGATTCTCGCTCATGGAAAGTGTGTTCGCCATTTTCTGGTTAAACTGCTCGCCATCGGGAGTTGTAAAAATAACTTCATCGTAATGACGCTCAGCTTTTAAAGCCGAGATACAACGGTCTATAGGTTCAATTTTCATAACCATTCCCGCACATCCTCCAAAAGGATAATCATCCACCTTACGGTAGCGGTCGTAAGCATAATCACGCAGGTTATGTATGTGTATCTCTGCAATACCTTTCTTTTGTGCACGGCTCATGATAGAACAATTAAAAAAACCTTCTATCATTTCTGGCAAAACAGTTATAATATCTATTCTCATAAGTCTTTGTTATTTTTTTGCAAAAGTACAAAGTTTCCGCCGTACCCACATAGCCCACTATGACATTTTTACTAATTTTGCAAGAAACATCATTTTATCATATAACATGACTGACATTGAAAGAATAGACCAGCTACGTGAAGAACTGCATGTTCATAACTATAACTATTATGTACTGAATGCACCCGTTATTTCCGACCTGGAATTCGATAAGCTGATGCGTGAACTGCAAGATCTGGAAGCACTACACCCTGAATACTACGATCCTAATTCACCTAGTGTTCGTGTAGGAAGTGATTTGAATAAGAACTTCACGCAAGTAGAACATAAGTATCCAATGCTCTCGTTGGGCAATACATATTCTCAGGCAGAAGTAACCGAATTTTACGAACGTGTAAGTAAATCATTGAACGAAGAATTCGAGCTCTGCTGCGAAATGAAATATGATGGTACGTCCATCTCACTGACGTATGAAGACGGAAAGTTAGTACGTGCCGTAACTCGAGGTGACGGAGTAAGAGGAGATGACGTAACCGATAATGTAAAAACAATCCGCTCTATACCTTTAGTTCTGCATGGAGAAGGATATCCAAAGAATTTTGAAATACGAGGTGAGATTTTGATGCCGTGGAATGTATTCGAAGAGCTGAATCGCGAACGTGAACTTCGCGAAGAGCCTTTGTTTGCAAACCCTCGTAATGCAGCTTCGGGAACGCTGAAATCGCAGAACTCTGCTGTAGTGGCGAACCGTAAGCTTGATGCTTATCTGTATTACTTGTTGGGAGATAATCTTCCTCACGACGGACATTATGAAAACCTTCAGGAAGCAGCCAAGTGGGGATTCAAGATTTCGCATATATCACGTAAAGCACGTACTTTGCAGGAGGTGTTCGATTTTATCAACTATTGGGATGTAGAACGCAAAAATCTTCCTGTTGCAACCGACGGTATCGTTTTGAAAGTAAATTCTCTTCGTCAGCAACGTAATTTGGGATATACAGCAAAATCTCCCCGTTGGGCAATAGCTTATAAATTTCAGGCTGAGCGTGCGCTTACAAAACTCGAAAAAGTTACTTACCAGGTAGGAAGAACAGGAGCCGTAACACCTGTTGCCAACCTAGATCCGGTACAACTTTCGGGAACTGTTGTACGTCGTGCTTCATTACATAACGCTGATATTATTGCTTCTCTCGACCTTCATATCGGCGATATGGTGTATGTAGAAAAAGGAGGAGAGATTATACCTAAAATAACAGGAGTGGAAGTTTCTGCCCGTCCAGCTGGAAGTGAAAAAGTAACTTTTATCACACATTGTCCCGAATGCGGAAGTGAATTGGTTCGTTACGAAGATGAAGCCGCCTATTATTGTACGAACGAAACGGCATGTCCGCCACAGATTAAAGGTAAGATTGAACATTTCATCAGTCGTCGTGCCATGAATATAGAAGGTCTAGGTCCTGAAACTGTTGATCTGTTTTATCAAGAAGGATTAATTCACGATATAGCCGACCTTTATACCTTACAGACAGCTGATATCTGCCGTCTGGAACGCATGGGAGAGAAATCTGCCGAAAATATTATTCAAGGAATCGAGCGTTCTAAAGAGGTCCCATATGAACGTGTACTATTTGCTTTAGGTATACGATTCGTAGGTGAAACTGTAGCTAAAAAGGTAGCAAAAGCCTTTCGTTCGATAGAGGCACTTGCTTCGGCTAATCTCGATGATTTAATCCATGTAGATGAAATCGGTGAAAAAATAGCTGGAAGTATCATCCAATATTTTGCTAATGAGAAAAATCGCATATTGGTGGAAAGACTTCGTCAGTCGGGTCTTAAACTGGAAGCTGACGAAGAAGACTTATCGGGATATTCTGACAAACTGAAAGGAATGTCTATCGTAATAAGCGGAGTCTTTGCCCGTCATTCACGCGATGAGTATAAAGCCCTAATCGAAAAACATGGAGGGAAAAATGTAGGCAGTATATCGAAAAAGACATCTTTCATTTTGGCTGGAGACAATATGGGACCAAGTAAACTGGAAAAGGCACAACAGCTTAATATCCCAATTAAGGATGAAAATGAGTTTTTGGCTATGATTGAAGAAGAATAAATTGACATATCCTCATTTAATAAGCAAAAAAGTGATAAAATCGAAGTATAAATAGAAAATATTCGTACTTTTGTATATTTAAAATAGCATTTATATTTTATTTATGATACAAAGAAGGTTGAAAGGAATGGGAGTCGCATTAATTACTCCCTTCAATGAAGACGGAAGTGTGGACTATGATTCCCTGATAAAATTAGTTGAATTTCAGGTACAGAACGGTACTGATTTTTTGTGTGTATTAGGTACTACCGCAGAAACTCCGACTCTGACAAATGAAGAAAAGCAGAAGATAAAACGACTCGTCATAGAACGTGTTAATGGACGTATTCCTATATTATTAGGAATAAGCAGTAATTGCACTCAAACCGTAGTCGACACTTTAAAGAACGATGACTTCACAGGGGTAGATGCCGTTCTGGTAGCTGTACCATATTATAATAAACCCTCGCAAGAAGGCATTTATCAGCACTATAAAGCTATTGCTGAAGCAACTCAACTGCCTATAGTATTATATAATGTTCCTGGACGTACAGGCGTTAATATGACGGCCGAAACAACACTTCGTTTAGCCCGTGATTTCGACAATATCGTAGCAATAAAGGAAGCTTCCGGTAACATTACCCAAATGGATGATATCATTAAAAATAAACCTGCTAATTTTGATGTTATATCAGGTGATGATGGAATTACATTCCCGCTAATAACATTAGGAGCAGTAGGAGTTATTTCTGTAATAGGAAATGCATTTCCTCGTGAGTTTAGCCGTATGACACGTTTGGCAGTAGCCGGCGATTATAATAGTGCTTTATCTATTCATCATCAATTTACAGAATTATTCAAATTATTATTTGTTGATGGAAACCCTGCTGGAGTTAAAGCCATGTTAAGCATGATGGGAATGATAAAGAATCGTTTACGCTTACCATTAGTCCCAACACGCATCACAACTTTTGAAGAGATGAGACGTATTTTAAATGAATTGAAAATAAAATGCTAATCTGATTTTAGTATAAAAAAATGAGGCTGTCTCAAATAAACTTTGAGATGGCCTTTTTTGTGTCTGCAAAAAAATCGGGCAAGTCCTAACTTCGCTCAGCCAGAACTTGCCCGTCTCCCTAATTTTTTGTATCTTAGGGAATCAAGTAAGATATCCCAAAGATAATGTTTAAAAGTTACACATCCAACGATAATCTGCTTTTACCTCCATGTTTAGGCGATTTTATTCCCCAGAACGATCCGGTCCGGGTTGTTCACCGTATCATTGAACAGATAAACCTTGAAGAACTTAACCGCAGGTATTCTCCTAAAGGCTGTTCTGCGTATCACCCGCGCATGATGCTTCAGATTCTTGTCTATGCTTATCTGCGTAATATCTATTCCAGCCGTCGCATAGAAGAGTTCTGTCGCAATGACATCCGCTTCATGTGGCTTACCGGCAATTTGACTCCTGATCATAATACCATCAACCGTTTCCGTAGCAGCCGGCTGAAGGATGTGCTGAAGACAATATTTGCCACCATTGTAAAATTCCTCGTGTCGGAAGGTTTTGTAAGTCTGGATGTGGCCTGTACCGACGGAACGAAGATGGAGGCGAACGCCAACCGTTATACATTCGTCTGGGGCAAGTCCATACATACCCGTATATCCAGAATCGCTGAACAGCTTGAGGAGATATGGCGGTACGCCGAGTCCGTCACTAAGCAGGAGCTGCGTGATTCCACTCCGGTTACATATCAGGATATCACCCCGGAGAAAGTGGAAAAGGCACTCGGGCAGATAGATGATGCCCTGAATGGAGTGGACGCGGACAGAAAAATGAAAGCGAAGGTAAGGCGTGTAAGGAAGTCATGGCCTGAACAGCTCAGAAAATATGAACCACAGGGAAAGATACTTGACGGACGCAACAGTTACTCAAAGACGGACAAAGACGCAACTTTCATGCGCATGAAAGAGGACCACATGAGAAATGGGCAGCTTAAACCCGGATATAACCCACAGATCAGTACCAACAAGCAGTTCATTCTGAACTATACCATCCACCAGTGTGCGGATGATACCTCCACCTATCCTCAGCATATGGATGATTTCCATGCCCTTTACGGCAGATACCCTGACGTATCTGTCTGCGATGCCGGATACGGAAGCGAAGAGAACTACCTGTATGCTTTCAGACATGGCATTGAAACCTTTATAAAGTACAATTATTTCCATAAGGAACAGAAAAGGAACTTCAGAAATGACCCGTTTCTGTCTGCCAACTTTTATTATAATGAAGAAACCGACGGCATGTATTGTCCTATGGGACAGAGAATGGAAAGACTCTCCGATGTAAAGCGGACGACAGACAACGGTTTTGTACAGACCATCTCCAGATACAGGGCACGTAACTGCAAGGGCTGCCCGCTGAAATGCCGGTGTCACAGAAGCCGCTCGGAAAGAATTGTACAGGTAAATCACCGTCTGAGGAAAATCAAGGCAAGAGAACGTGAAAAGCTGCTCTCTGATGAAGGTCTGAGATATCGCAGTCAGCGACCGCAGGATGTAGAAGCCGTATTTGGAAACCTCAAGAACAACAAGCACTTCAAGAGGTTCCATCTTCGTGGACTTAAGAAGGTTGAAATTGAGTTCGGCTTGCTGGCCATTGCACATAATCTTGCAAAAGTAGCCTCTTAGAAGGCTTATGGTAACGAAAAAACAGTTTGAATGGATAAAATCTTCAAAAACAAGCTTGTAAACTCCTCTTTTTGAAAAAAAATACAAATGACTTCAATCTGAAATGAAACAATAGAGGCCATCTCAAATTTATTTTGAGACAGCCTCTTCTCTTCTTGTTAAATATCTAGAAATTACTTATTTATGATTGTTACATCATCAATCAGCAATTTACTACCTACTGCAGCATTGTAACTAGCTCCATCAGCACTTGCTGAGAAAATAACAGCAAACTTGTACAATTTTGAAGAATCGTAATCTTTTACGTATTCCAAATTCAATTCAAATGGTGCATAAGATTCTACAGCTTTATCATTTGTAAATACAGCTTTAGCTACAATTTTATCAGAAGTGTAAATATTACCACCATTCAAAGTTTCATCTTCACTAGAAACTTCATAAAGCACTGCACTTAAAGAGCATTTATCAGTAACACCAGCCTGCAATTCACCATTTGCATTATAAAATTCAGCACCCGGAGTATATTTATAAAAGCCTGTTACTTTAAGCGGTTGTTTGTCATACATAACACCAAAGCTTGTAGTAGCCATAGGATCTCCTCCTAATGCACCAAAAGCATTAAATGTTCCTAAAAATGCTGTAGCTGCTGTTACCTTAGGAACAGGAGTACCGAAAATGTTTCCGCCTTTAGTATCTACAGATTCCAGCAAAAGAGCCTTTTCACCTGCATGTACATCATCGATAGAAGGACGTACTGGATATTCTCCTTCATAAGTAATACCTCCCAATATCCCCATTTTTTTAATTAACAGGACGGCATCGTTACAACAAGCCCATCCATTCAATATAGGACAATCCTGTTCTTCAGGATACAAAGTACTACCATAACTCCAGCTTTCAAAATCATAGAAAGAAGCATTACCAGAGATAGAAGCTACATATTCTACTGTTGTTCCATTTTCAGCAGTAACTGTATAAGTTACAGTCTTGCCATTTGAGAAATCCTGTGCTACACCACTTGCAGGAGTAACTGTCGCTTTTTCAGAAACTTCAATAGTCGGAACTAAAGCCGTAAGATATTCAGCTTTTGCAGTATCAGCAACCATGAAAGTAATAGTCTTAGATTCTTCGTTGATAACCACATCACCAACAACCAATGAATCAACAGCTGCAACTTCTTTGTCGAAAACAAAAGAAAGGATCTTAGCTTCACTGCTTTCTGTACCAGAAAGTTTAGTACCAGAATAAGTTACTTTTACCGTATAAGGTACTGGAGATCCCATCAGTTTGACATCATCTATATCCAAATCGAGTGTAAGAGTTTTATCTTCAAAAACTCCATTTGCTTTGATTCCAGCAGACAGCAAACCTGTTACGTCCATCGAAGAAGTTGCTGTAAAAGTATATTTACCATTTCCAGCATCAGCCAACTGACAACCATTCAATTCAATATCACCCAACGACATTCCACTGAAAGAAAAGTTACTGATTTTTAAATCTACAGTATTTTCTCCAGCATTAGTCACAGAAACAAGCTGTGCAGGAACACTACCAGCAGGAACATCTCCAGTTTCCATTTTCAACGTAACATCCAATGCTCCTTTATAGTCACCTGCTACATCAACATTGCCAGGGACAGTTACTGTTGGTTCATCATCGTCACTACAAGAAGTGAACAAGCTCACTGTACACAATACAGCAAACAAGTAAAAAAACAAATTCTTTTTCATTTGATACCTTAAATTTTTATTAGTCGGTGCAAAGTAACAACCTTTTAGAAGAACTGACAAGGTCTAATCTTATTATTTTTGTTCTATTTTTTAATATGACATTAAAAGTGAATACATAACATACTAATTTATAAACCATATTAGGTTATTTAACTAATTAGTGAGTAGTCTATATTTCAAAAAACATATAACTTTGTAGAAAGTTTTAAACGATGGAAAAAGAATTACCCAAGATAGATTTACCGGAAGAATGGATTGTAGGGACAGGTATCAGTAAAGAACTTCTAAGCTTATACACTAATTTCCCATGCCGAATAAAATCGGAAATTTTCGTTCTGTGTATGAGCGGTGAAATAGAAGCATCAGTTAACCTGAACCGAATAACTGTACATGCCAACGATTTTGTGACAATCATGCCCGGAACAATTCTTCAGATACATAGTGTAAAAGGAGAAATGGAACTATACTTCGGAGGGTTTTCATCGAAATATGTAGAACAGGCTAACTTAAACCGTTCTACAATGAATACTTTATACATCACTTTAGGACGCCCGCTCATTACCCTCCGTCAGGAAGGTGCTGCACTGCTGAAAGATTATCTCTGTTTTTTGATAAAGCTATATGAATTCTTTAACGAGAATACCCGAAAGTTCATAACTCCACACCTCTATAATAATATACATATAGGTATAGCAGCCATGTACAGCAACCGGGCAAATGAAAACAAAAGTAATTTGTCGAAGAGCGAAATATTATGCAAAAACTTCACTCAGCTGGTCATGCAGAATTACAATAAAACACGTAATGTAGCATGGTATGCCGAAAAGTTAGGAATAACTCAAACACACCTCTGCACTACGGTAAAACAGGCAACGGGAAATACCTGCATGGAAATTATTTCGCGCATGGTTATCATGGATGCAAAGTCGCAACTAAAATCAACAAATCTTTCGATTCAGGAGATCTCAGACTCGCTCAACTTTGCTAACATGTCTTTTTTCGGAAAATATTTTAAAAGATATGTGGGGATGAGCCCGCTGGATTACCGGAATAACGGATAAAATCAAGTAAACTTCTAACTCATTTAATATAAGAAATAATACTTTTTAATGCTTCAGGAATCACTGGAACTTTAATAGGGACATTCAGTAAATATTATAAAATTAGCCAACTAATTCATACACAAAGCATTGCGAATTAGTTGGCTTTTTTGTATCTTTAGGTATTCCCCCGAAAATAAGGTTTGGCAGCCAAAACGGGGGAAATACTCCGACTAAGATATGGCTAAGATACAAAATATTTCAGAAATTCACCCTACTTTGGGTTTTACAGAATTTGATGTTCTGGAAAAATACCGTAAGAGTTTTAATGAGAGTGAGCTTGGCAGGCTTCACTCGGTGTTTCCGTTTGATCGTATGGCAAAAGCCGCAGGCCTGTCGGAACAGCGTCTGGGACGCAGGAATATCTTCAGCCCTTCGGCTAAGATTGCCCTCATGGTCCTGAAGGCGTATACCGGATTCTCCGACAGACAGCTGGTGGAACATCTGAACGGCAACATACACTATCAGATGTTCTGCGGAATCATGATAGACCCGTCCTTCCCCATAACCAACTACAAGATAGTCAGTGCTATCCGTAATGAGATGGCATCCCGTATTGACATTGAATCCCTCCAGGAAGTGCTGGCCTCACACTGGAAACCTTATCTTGAGAACCTTCACGTGTGCATGACTGATGCCACGTGCTATGAAAGCCACATGCGTTTTCCGACAGATATGAAACTCCTCTGGGAAAGTCTCGAATGGCTCTACAGGCATATCTGCAAGCATTGCGGGGAACTTGGCATAAGGCGTCCGCGTAACAAATACAGGAATGTGGCGGAGTCCTATCTTTCCTATTGCAAGAAAAGAAAAAGGAAGGCTTCAAAAACACGGATGCTCAAGCGTCGTATGATCAGACTTCTTGAAAAACTCCTCATACAGAGGGATGAAATTCACCGGAAGTACGGAGCCTCACTCCGGTATACCCGGAATTACCGGAAACGTCTTTCTATCATCAGAAAGATTTTTGTACAGGAGAAGGAAATGTTTGAAGGACGGAAAGTCAGTGATCGCATCGTCAGCATTGACCGTCATTATGTACGTCCAATAGTAAGAGGAAAGGAAACAAAGTCTGTTGAATTCGGTGCAAAGGTTAACAACATACAGATAGACGGTATATCGTTTATCGAACATCTCTCGTTCAAGGCTTTCAATGAGGGTATACGGCTTAAGGACTGTATCCGTATGCAGCAGAAGCTTATGAATGTAAGGGTAAGATGCGTGGCTGCCGATTCCATATACGCCAATAACACCAACAGAAAATTCTGTACGAAATATGGAATATCCACATCTTTTGTGCGTAAGGGAAGGGCAGCCAAAGATGAATCCTTGAGAAAAATGCTCAGAAGTGAACTTTCAAAAGAAAGGGCCACCCGGCTTGAAGGAAGCTTCGGCACTCAAAAACAACATTACTCGCTCTCAAGGATAAAGGCACGGAACAGGAAAACGGAAATCCTGTGGATTTTTTTCGGAATACATACGGCAAATGCCATACTGATGATAGAAAAAATCAGGAACAAAACTGCTAAAGCAGCATGACATGGTTTTATTCACAGAATCAGAAGAGGTAAGTCATCACACTTCTTCCAGAGCGTTATGTCCTGTCAGATAAAATTATGTGAGAAAATACGAAAAAAATGCTAATAATAATGGCATATGAAGATAATAGGCCAGTATCACTTCATATGCCATCTTATTTTTAGAGACATTTACTGAATGCCCCTTTTTAGGGAAAGGTCTTCTTTAGTTTTCCTATTTAGCAGAATCGCTGTACTATTACCCGACAGATATAATCTGTTTTTTTGGCTAGTTTGTAGGTAAGTTACTTTTCTGTCATTAAAAGTGAAGAAATGTTCCCCCTTCATTATACAATTATATTTACTGCATTATAGCGAAATTATGGTTACATATAAATACTGTTTCAAAATATGATTAGTATTTTGCCTTATTGGTGTAATACTGCATTATTTTTTCAATCATAGTTTTTCTATGTTCGTAAACCATATTTTCGTTGTAATATTCTACTTCCTTATCATATATCAGCTTGAGCTTTAATGAATCATACGTAGGTTTTGAATAGAAATCTATTTTCTTTTTTCCTACATCCTGATTACTGTACGATGAGTTTTGTGCTACGTTCAGCAATGCGAGGTTTCCGAAGTCGTCCAGACAATCTGATGAAATTGTAGTTTTATTAAATTCATGATGTTGGGGAAAAACGTGTTCGACAGAATTTCGGGAGATAAAACGGTATCGTTTAAACTTTTCGTCGTTTTTATATTCGCCTGCCTCTTTCATTTCTTTCCATAAAATGTATTCCAGTTTCTGGAACCAATAATGGCGGAAATGAACGCCTAACTGACTTTCAAGATAGGTCTTGATGTCGTTTGAAAAATCATACTTTAAACTTGATGATCCCAGCATTTTCCATGATAATGCCTGAAGAGACAGACCATTATTCATAAACTGTCGGACAGATAAGGTGTTATCGATAGATTCAAGTAAAGAAAGTTGTTTTTCTTGTGTTTCTTGATCTCCTCTGTCTATAATATAACAAATAAAGGGAGTCAGCCATAACAATGGGTTTGTCGTGAAATATAGCATAGACTGCAACATCGACATGCAACTTTTCTCACGTTCTGTATAGCTGATGTTTCCATCGGATATGTTGGTTTCTATCAGGCTTAATTCATTGATACCTTCTGTTTCAACCCATTGTACTATGTATTTGTCGAAATGCCACCGAACTGTCCAAAGCAACTTGAAGAATTTTTCTACCTCTTCAGCTTTTTCTTTTTCCGGTTCTTCAGAAGCTACAAGTCCTTTAAATATCTCAAGCAGGGAATTTTCCTGTAGAGGTTTCTCAATATCCTCTTGTTTGTTTCTGAAACGGAATAGCCGGTACGTTAGTATCAGCAAACTCGGAAAAGAGATAATTGACCTACAAGCTAATGACGGTAAAGCTATTTGGTCTGTTTCACGAAACTCTGTCGTAAGGTGAGGAATGTACGGATGGATGGTAAACGCATGCAATCCATATCCTTCCCTGCTGGGAGTAACATCTTCTAGTTTGCTGGATTCTTCTTCCGTCAGATGATTCCAGTCTTTGTGCAACAGCTGGTTGTTTTTGGAACTTCTTTTTTTACTTCCTTTTGCCCACTCTATCTCTCCTTCGATATTGTTTCCTACTTGTGACAACCTGAGTTGAATCCCTTTGTGATAATTGTCCGAGTAAACCTTGAATTGGATATATTTTATCTTTTCACTTTTAGTATAAATCTGACATACTTCGCTGGGTATATTTGTCCCGATCCATGCTCCACCCAACTCTCCACTAACTGATACTATATCCGATAATTTGAAATCTTGCAGGCAGAAGGATTTCATGTCGGTTAGTGTAACGGTTCTCTCCATGTTGTCGGAGTGTAATATCTGGCAGAGTGTCATTCCTTCCTTATTCTGCAAGTCGGAAGATGTTTCTCGACTGGCGAGAGGAGAAGGGGCTTGGTCTGTCAATGCTCCAAAATCGTATGTCGGAAACAATCTGCCTGCATTCCATTCTAAGGATATATTCATTTGTTCACAACACTCCCATATTTTGCTGTAATGCAGTTTGTCGGATGGCAACCTTTTCAACAACAGCGATTTCAGGATATCCGACTGCTCCAGTTGTAATCCGGCGTTATTGATGGTCGTAAAGAGTTTGTTCAAATCGGTACCTTTCGGCACAATATTCATGACAAACTTTACTTGACTGTAAATGTAGCGTCCTAAATCCTGAAGTTTCGATTCATCGTTTATTTCGTTCAACCATCCGGTAATGGAAGTTACCGCACGTGCTATGCAGCAGAGATATTCGTCTTTGCTGACAGTTTCGTCAGAGGCTATGTCGGATGCAGGATATTCATCGAGTAACCGATGAAAATAATCTTCTACTTGATTGCGGATGGAAAAACTGATGCGCAGGTTCTGATGAAACCTCAGGAATCTGTTCAGGTCGGTGTTGCAACCCGTCTTTGAAAAGGCAACGGCAATCAGCCAAAGGGTGGTGAAACGCTGCTGTCCGTCCAACAATTCATAAACAGCTGTTTCATCACCGCCCGAACGGGTGCGCTTATACAAGATGACTGTTCCGATGAAATATGTTTTAGATTTATCACGTTCGAAAGCGACATAGATATCATTCAGCAGCTTATAAATCTGCTCATTTCCCCATACGTACGGTCGCTGGTACGAAGGTACACAAAACGGATATTCTTCTATTAAATCTGAGATGCTTTTGATACTGGTGATGACTTTTTCTCGTTGTCCCATAAATCTGCTTTTCTTAATCTGAAACATTACATTGGTTTACTAATGTCTGAATGTTTTTGCACAACCATTTGTCGTATGCACTACCTGCGGTTAGAGCCTTATCCTTCAGTTCTTTACGAAAAAACTCGCTGATACGTCCGAATAATCTGTCGGCGGCATATCCTTTTTGAAACAGGGTGGGGTCGAGCTCATCATATTCAAAAGACTGTAGGACCTTCATCAGTTCGTCACACGTATAGCAGGTTAAAACCTCATCGATAATAAAATGATTTTCCTGAATGAACTTCGGTATACTTTTTTCCCGGATACTGTTGTTTTGCAGACGGAGAACATACGTATATCTGAAGATTTGCAAGGCTGCTTCGATCAGTCTTTCCGTACCAAAACGACTGACATAGCTCATCAGTACCACCTGATAAAACTCTCTGACGAACTCTGTCCGGTCTTCTACATCGATAACTTCCCGTGTGAATCTGACGTATACTTCCGGCAGGTCATCCATCTTAATGAAAATATTCTGATAGATGGAAACAAACTGATCGAGGTAATCGATAAAATTCTCGCCATTATACAGAGGCTGTCGTAGGGCGAGTTTGTAAGGTGGAAGATGCAGCATACGGTATTCTTCTTCCAGTTGTACCTGCTGAAATCCTATTTTTCGGTGTCCGTTCAGGGTTTTGTTGCTGAATTCGTCGATGATGATTTGCTTTTTCTGTTTCTCGCGTGTATAGTCACCATGCGTATTTTTAGGTGGAACCTTTTCCCAGTGTAGGATGTTCCATCGGCGCCCTAACAGCAACAGGCGTGTTACTTCATTCAGATAGTTGAACTGTTCCCATTTCCGTGCGTAGGATTCGTTCTGAGAGTCCTTTCCGATGTATCTCAGATGATGAGCCTTTATGATGTCAATGCCGGAAAGACGTACACCGCCGGTATTCTGAGTTTCAAAAAAAGTATATGCATCGTCTTCCTGTTGCGTGATGACAAGTGTTACGTTGATATGTTGCAAAGTATGTTCATTGATGTCTTTTTCAGTGCAGAACTCTCGGATAATCTGAGCATTTTTCTGGATATTTTCCATAGAAACCGGAGAATGATACTCGATGAAAATCTCCTGTCGGGAAGAAAGAACATGTAAGAGAATGGCAAGGGTCGTTATACGTTGCTGTCCGTCGATGATAGAATACAGATTATCGTGCTCATGCAGGATGATGCTTCCTAAATAATACATAGGCTCTTCCTGAGGATGTTGCTGGTAGGTATAGATATCGTTCAGTAGTGTAAGTACTTCATTTTTTGTCCATACGTATGGGCGTTGGTATTCTGGTATATTAAGCGGGAGGCTGAATAGTTCCGGTATACTCAAACTTTCTACTCTAATCTGATTCATAATGGTAAGTGGCTTGGGATATTTATGAAGTATCTTTAAAAACTTCTCATGAGATTGTACATTGTTATTCGGCTGTGAAGTTATAAAAAATATTGTTTTTAAGAACATTCGAAGACTGTTTGTCGAAGAACAGTGTTAGCTTATGGGGTAAGCTGATGATGTTTCGGTGAAGAGGAGAATCGGTGCGTTTTTATTTTTGTTCAATAATAGTGAAGCATTATGAACTTTTTTCAGAAGATGCCGAATTCTTTTTTAGGTTTACTGGAGTTAATGCAAATAAGTCCTTTAACCTTTTCCGACGTTTTTGTTCTGCAATTAAAGATGGGGAAATAGGTAAAGGACTTATTCTATATGATTATTGTATCGGCTGTATTGGTTTAATTGTTGTAAAATTAGTTGTCATAGGCCAATACATACGTTGCAATTGTTTCTTCAGATAAGGATTACGGTTTATTCAACCCCTTTCATCATCTTTTGCAGTTTACCTGAAAGTACAAAAAGGATGATGGCTGCTGTTCCACTCATAAAAACGAACAACATGAAGAAATGGAACAGGTTTTCTACGTGGTAACCCAGGGACGAATCACCCGGAAGATCTGCTA
>BABD01000001.1_pt1 | contig 15089 bp, 9 predicted proteins | sample 270328 | NCBI WGS metagenome assembly BABD01 (sample SAMD00036533, study PRJNA27873) | human gut metagenome | isolation source: feces from healthy human sample In-D, Adult, Male | reverse complement strand
AAATATCTGTTGTACAGACCTTCGAGACCTTTACCATGACGAGCTTCGTCTTTTGCCATTTCGTGAACAGTATCGTGGATTGCATCCAAGTTCAGCTGTTTAGCACGAGTAGCGATACGTTTCTTGTCTTCGCAAGCACCGCATTCAGCGTTCATACGTTTTTCCAAGTTAGTTTTTGTATCCCATACGCAGTCACCCAGCAATTCTGCGAATTTTGCAGCGTGTTCTGCTTCTTCCCAAGCGTAACGCTTGAAAGCTTCAGCTACTTCAGGATAGCCTTCACGGTCTGCCTGACGGCTCATTGCCAAGTACATACCAACTTCTGTACATTCGCCCATGAAGTGGTTGTTCAAATCCTTAATCATTTCGTCGTCGCAACCTTTAGCTACACCGATAACGTGTTCGTCAACAAACTGCAAGCCACCTTCTGCTGTTTCTTCCATTTCTTTGAATTTAGAAGCAGGAGCTTTACACAAAGGACATTTTTCAGGAGCTGTTTCACCTTCATAGATGTAACCACATACAGTACAGATAAATTTTTTCATAAGTTAAAAAAGTTTTAGTTATTAGTAATATTTTATTAGCCATTTACAGGCATTAATTTTCATTTTTCTCGTTTAGACATTCAGGACAGATACCTTTATAATAATGATGTATTTCCTCTATTTGGAATCCATCTTTATGTAAGAGGTCTGCCTCTTCGCTTTCCGTTTTCATTGGAATGTCATATATTTTTCCGCAAGTTTTACATTGGAAATGTGCATGCATAGAAGTATCTCCGTCAAAACATGCATTGCGTTCGTCAATAGTTAACATGCGTGCTGCACCATGCTCAATAAACAGCTTCAATGTATTGTATACAGTTGTTTTCGACAGGGTGGGTATATCTTTGCATAATGCTAAATAAATTTCATCTATACACGGGTGTGTATGATGCTTTAGCAAGTAGTCCATAATAGCAATGCGTTGTACGGATGGCTTGATGTTATAGCTAAGCAGATATTCGTAAACGTTCATGTTATTCTTTTTATTTTGTAATTGTTACAATTTTAATTCTTTGGCAAAGATATAAAGATTTTCTTAAAATCCAAAGCAAAGTTAGTTTTTTTATTTTTCTCATAGTGAACAATAAATAATTCCTATCTTTGCAGTAATGCACTATTTATATAACAATTTATATGAAATATGGTTTTGTAAAAGTGGCAGCTGCTATACCTTTAGTGAAGGTGGCCGATTGCCAGTTTAATGCTCAGCAGACAAGTAAACTGATTGTCGAAGCTGATTCGAAAGGCGTACAGGTTATTATTTTTCCGGAATTAAATCTAACTGGATATTCGTGTGGCGATTTGTTCGGGCAGACTTTATTGCTTGAGCAGGCAGAAATAGCTTTGATGCAGGTTATGAATGAAACTCGTCAGTTGGATATCATATCTATTGTGGGCATGCCTGTTGTTGTCAATTCTACCTTGATGAACTGTGCTGTGGTCTGCCAGCGTGGAAAAATATTGGGAATTGTTCCTAAAACATATTTGCCTAACTATAAAGAATTTTACGAGCAGCGTTGGTTTGCTCCATCAACGGCACATGCAGATGATGAGATGGTTCGTATATGTGGGCAGCATGTTCCTGTCAGTTCCGATTTGATATTTGAATCAACAGATTTATGTTTTGGCGTAGAAATTTGTGAAGATGTATGGGCTACCATCCCTCCAAGTTCTCATTTGGCATTGAAAGGAGCTGATGTAATATTCAATATGTCTGCTGATACCGAAAATATCAGTAAGCATCAGTATTTGCGTTCTTTGCTGGCACAGCAGTCTGCTCGTTGTCTGGCTGGATATGTTTTTGCTTCTTCTGGATTTGGAGAGTCTACTACTGATGTCGTTTTTGCAGGAAACGCTCTTATTTATGAGAACGGAACACTACTGGCTGCTTCCGAACGCTTCTCATTTGAGGAACAGTTGGTTGTCAGTGAAATTGATATCGAACGTTTGAGAGGAGAGCGAATGGTGAATACGACTTTTGCTGCTAGCGTACGGACATATAAAGACTATCCGGTAAAGCGTATTCCAATTGAAATGACTAAAGCGAATGAAGATTTTACATTGACACGTGCGGTGGAACCTCATCCTTTTGTTCCGGCAGGAGGTAAGTTGCTTGATGAACGCTGTGAGGAAATCTTTTCAATTCAGGTAGCGGGATTGGCTAAGCGTTTGGTACATACGGGATGTAAAACGGTAGTTGTCGGCATTTCCGGTGGATTGGATTCTACACTGGCTTTGCTGGTATGTGTAAAAACGTTCGATAAACTTGGATTGTCCCGAAAGGGTATTGTCGGCATTACGATGCCGGGATTTGGAACAACCGACCGTACTTATCATAATGCTTTGGATTTGATGAGTTCATTGCAGGTAACGACGAAAGAAATCAGTATACGCGATGCTTGCATCCAGCATTTTAAAGATATTGATCATGACATATCTGTTCATGATGTAACTTATGAAAATGGTCAGGCTCGTGAGCGTACTCAGATTCTGATGGACTATGCAAATAAGGTAGGAGGACTGGTAATTGGTACAGGCGATCTTTCCGAACTGGCACTGGGCTGGGCTACATACAATGGCGATCATATGTCTATGTATGGAGTAAATGCAAGTATACCGAAAACACTGGTTCGGTATTTGGTTACTTGGGTAGCAGAAACTGGAGTGGATGAAAAATCACGTGCAACGCTTCTCGATATTATCGATACTCCGATCAGTCCCGAACTGATTCCTGCAGATGAAAATGGAAATATCAAGCAGAAAACAGAAGATTTGGTCGGACCTTACGAATTGCATGATTTCTTCCTTTTCCATTTCTTGCGTTTCGGTTCTCGTCCGGCAAAGATTTTCTATTTGGCAGAGATTGCTTTCCGTGATGTGTACGATAAAGAAACAATAAAGAAGTGGCTTGTAAATTTCTGCCGTCGTTTCTTTAATCAACAGTTCAAACGCTCTTGTTTGCCTGACGGTCCTAAGGTGGGATCTGTTTCTTTAAGTCCTCGTGGTGATTGGCGTATGCCGAGCGATGCTAGTTCAGCATTGTGGTTACAGGAATGTGAACAGCTATAATGATATTGAAGGAAATGACATGCCGGAAGCAACTGTTTGGCTTTTGGCATGTCATTTTACTTTTTAGGCATCTTTCCCTGAAATCATCAGAAAAACATCAGCATCTTTTCTTGAAAACATCAGCATCTTTTTTTATTTTTTCAGCAATTTTTCATCCTTTCTTCTGCATCTTTTTAAACGTATATTCTCTGGCATGCAGATTAGTCTATAATCCAAATCTTTGAGTGTCTATTTCTTTCACTTCTTTTTCCTTGAATCCTTTGAATTTATAGCTGAAAGACAGGGTCAAACTGCGCTGGTCTCGTTTGACGCTCATGTCTGCAATTTGAACTCCGTTGAGTATGGTTGTATACGGATTCATCGAATTGAATATGTCATTTAGGCGCAGTTGTATGGAAGTTGCTTGATTAAGAAATGTATATCTGATAGTGGCATCTGTCTTTCCCATAGGCTTTATCGTATAACTTCCCTGTATTCCTTTGGTTTGTCCGAAGGCACTGAGTTCTATTTTTATGTCCGGTTTTTGGGATAGTGTAAATGTGTTATTCCAAATGCCTATTCCGGTCCATTGTTTTCGGTCGAAAGGTGCATCAAAATAATGGCTGGCTTTGTCGTGTTTCAGAATTGCGCTTAGCGATAGTCGGCTACTCCACCATTTCCCGATTTTAAAGGGGAGGATGGAAGAAAATGTAAGTTGATTCATATAGTCCCAGTTCTGATAATTATATATGGACTTCAGTTCGTTGGGAGGCAGGTACATCATTTGCGTAAAGTAATGAGGCCTGTGGCTGTAGCGCATCTGAAAAATATATTTGCGTTTTAATATATAGCTAAGATGGGCGGAATAATCGGTGTACGGCTTGAGGTAAGTGTTGCCTATTGCTACTTGGTAATTGTCGATATGGTTTATGGCTCCACTCATTACCCAATAGCTTGGATATGTCTTGTCGGAGTTGAATGAAAATTGTAACAAATGGAAAGGGGAAATAATGTATCCAAGTTGTAGGGTAGGGTATATGGCCCATTTTTTATAATTCATCATTTTATAAAACTCCAGCGAAACGGATGCGCTTAAACTTAGTTTCTTGTTGAATTTATATTCGGAGCCTGCATATAAATTATAGGTGTATTCCTTTATTCGGGAGTTCAGATTCTGTTTGCTCATTGTTGGGGCATCGTATTGTTGCCGGTTACTGTTGGTTACATACGAAAAGGAAGTGCCATAGTCCAATTGCCATGCCTGATTGAGAATGTGATGTTGGTCTGCGTATATTTTGCAACGGTTAATCACTTGCCTGGACGAGCTGAGAAATTTCTGCAAAGCTTCAACCGGTTGAAGTGTTTGAAAATGTTGATCCTCTATATTCCGGTAGTAAGTATAATCTGCGCCGGTTTTTAATCCGGAAGCTGAAGTCAGGTATAGTGAGAGATTGTGTACCTGGATTTGACTGTTGGAAATGTTTTCAGATGCAAACTGATTGCCGGAAGCTGTCAGGGTGTTTTGATTGTCAGGAGTAAGACTGGTTGTATAATCCAGACTTAGGCTGCTTTGAGAAGTAAATTTATAGGTGCTGCCAATTTTCAGCAGATGCGTGTTGCTTCGACCTTCTCCGGAGAAGTTTTGGCAGACATGGTGTTGGTTGCCATCGACTGTATGGAGAGTTTCCAGACTATTACCCTGACGGCTGTATTCATTAGTAAAATGATAGGTAAAATCTGCATCAAACTTTTTGGAGGTATAGGCTAGCGTAATACCACCTTCTCCGTCGCTTTGCTGCTTTTGGCTGTAGGCTCCGTTGATTTCTCCTTGTAATTTGCCTTCATCTGTTTTATACTTTGGGGTATGAATATTTATGGATGCACCACGAATATGGTATTGTGGGGGAGTGGTGTACATGATTTCGACTTTCTCCACTCGTGAGGCTGGCATGCTTTTCAGGAGTGTAAGAATTTGCTCGTAAGTCATGGAAGATACCTTGTCGTTTAATAAGATATTAACCGAACCACTTCCTGCGAGTGTCAGAGTTCCATTATATTCCATAATTCCGGGAAGGTTTTTGATAACTTCATAGGCATTGGTTACAAGCTTGGTGTTTGTCAGCTGGGTAATGTCATATATCAGTTTGCTTCCTTCCATTTTTAGCAGAGGTTTTTCTCCTTCGATTATTATTTCACGAAGCTGATTGTCTTTAGGATGCATGATGATGTGGTGTCGGATATTGTTTTCCTGAAAACACTTTCTTATTGTCTGGAATAGCAGGTGTTGTACGGTCAGACAGTAATTTTCCCGTTTTTGCCGGAAATGGAAATTTCCTTCCTTGTCGGTTATCGTTGCTTCGATAAATACAGAGTCGGCCGACTGGAGTATAACTGTTGCTCCGTCTATTCCTTGTTGTGAAGCATCTGTTACCTTACCTTCTATAATTTGTGCAGACAGGTGGGTACAAAGAGTTCCCGCACATATCACAATGCCTAATATGATCAGTCGTTTCATACGTTTGGGTTATTTGTTTGTTTTCCCTTGAAAAAATCTCTCTACATTGAGCTCTTTTATATAGCTTTCGGCATCTTGAAGCATATTTGTATATTTCTTCGGCTTTCCGGCCTGCTCGACCGCTTTGATGAATTTTTCGTAATAGACGGCCTCTTGTTCAGGCTGTTGCAATTTGCCGTATAAGAAGGCCGTCTGGTATAGCATATGCAGCTTCTCTGGGTTTTCTTTTAAAATCTTGCTGTAGCAGGCAATGGCATCCTTGTATTGATGGAGTTGGATGTGGTTTGTTGCTGCTGTTTCATACAGAGAAATAACCAGTTGCTTGTCGGGCTGTAAGAGATCAAGTGCATCTTTTATGTCCTGCTGGCTTTCTTTTATCATGCCTATTTTACTTCCTATTACACCCAGTTGAGATAAAATGTAAGCATTTTTCCTCTCTGATAGATTATTGGCACGGACCAGACAATCGTATGCTTGGCTGAGGCTGTCTGTGTATGCATACGATAGTCCGAGATAATATTCCGTACTGGCCTGTCTGTCGCCGGATTGTCTGATTTTCTGGTACAGTTTGATAGCATCTTGGTGCAACCCTGCCTGATTGTATGCGTATGCTTTCAGTCTGTTTATGTTTAAGTCGGTAGAGTCAATGGAGGTATATCGGCATAGATATATCAGTGCAGAATCAGGTTGTTCCATGCTTAATAAATTCTGAGCAAGTGCGATAGTGTTATTCTGATTCTCTATATCTTGCATTGCAATTATTTTGCGGTATATAAGTGCAGAGTCTGGTTTTTCTAGTTTGTCGTAGCATTTGGCAATAGTATTCAGTTTGGTTTCCGAAGAGTCTTTTTTTATAAATGTATTATATAGCTCAATACTTTGCTGGTAGTACCCCCTTTGGTAATAACAGTTAGCCAGTGCATGTACGATCGTATCAGAAACATGTATGCTGAGTGCTTTTTTGTAGTTCGATAAAGATTTTTGCAGCTTCCCTTTTCGATGGTATTCTTCTCCTTGCATGTAATAGACTTTCCAGTCGGTTGAATCGCTTGGAAGTTGATAGATTGAAGTTCTTGCATAACAAAATACAGTCATCATCAGGCTGATAAAACAAATGATAGAATGCTTCATAGTGGTTATTTTTCAGGTTTAAACGAAACGGGTAGGGTGAACTCCATGTTGACTTTGGTACCGTCTGTGAGTTCGGCAGGTGCCCATTGTGGAGATTCTTTCAGAAGACTTATTACTGCTTGTTCGAAAGCTTTTTCTTTTGGGGATTCAAGAATCTGAAATTTTTCCAGCTTGCCGGCTGTATTTACTGTAAACTTGATGACGACTTTTGCATCTTTATTTTCAAGTCCTTTGGGATATTTCAAATTTTGGGCTATCCATGAATAAAAGGCTGTAATGTCTTTATCTTTATCAAAACGAGGACGCTTGAGTATTGTCTTTTTAGGATGAATGGATACGGTTTGTAACATTTCAGTATTATCTGTTTTTTTTATTGTGCTTTTATAGTATATCCATCCACTTATTCCAAGTATAGCTAATAATATGAGTGTATATAGATATATACGTTTACTATGCTGTTGGGGTTTATTCTTTCCTAAGAAATAAACTTCATTATCTTCTTTATTCATAATTATTTAATGTTTTAAATGATTGATTTTTCAACTAATGATTTCAATACTTTCAGGGCTTCTTTCGAAACATGTAAAATGAACTTTGCAGAAGTTTTTGTATCAGCAAGTATAAGTTCTTGCTTGTTGATATTTATTACATATATGAAGTTGCTGTTTATCACAAGACTTCTGCCTACTCGAATAAATATACTGGCATGGTCTTTTAATTGTTGTTCTATGATTTTTTCAAAAGCTGATAGGTTGAAGGAAAATGTATATTCTTCACCATTTATTAATTTCATAGTTGTGTAGCTGCCGTCTGAACTGATGTAGACAATTCCGGTATCTAAGACTCTTACCAGTATGGTATTGTTGGAAACTGTTAGGTAATTTGGCATAACATTAAATGTATTCATTAAATGTGTTTCTATAATTGTATCAAACAAAAGAAGAAATTTTTGCTCAGATAGTGTAATTCTCATTTTGCTTTTTTGTGAAATCCCTTTTTCATTTTATGAATTTATCTAGAATCGTTTTTTGATATTCTTCTGTAGCGGTATTCTTTTATATGTTCTGATTATTTTACGAGGATTTATTTTGTACACAGTAAAATGTTCTTTGGAATGTTGATGACGAGTTGGGAGATGTACTAATAGTATTAGTTATTATGTGGTGTATTTTAGGTAAAAACATGCCGTTGTTTTAATGAAGAGAAGGCGTTGTTTTTCCATTGTGCCGCTTTTGGCGGATAATGCGGTGTATTTTCCCTCGCGCACATGCGCCCGCCCGCGCAATAAATATTATTGTGCATGTTTTCATCCTCCTTCTGCATATGCTGAAAAAATATTCCGCGTAACATACCTGTTTTCCAGTGTCTTACGAAAAAACTTTGAAAAACGATCAAAAAAAAGTCGTGTAAAAGTTGGAGTTTGCGAAAAAGTGCGTAATTTTGCACCCGCTTTCGAGAGAGAAACGCGCTGAAGCATTGACAGAGTGAACGTGAGGTTTCCGGTTTTTCGGGTGTTGCCTTGTATCTTACCTTAGCGGTGCTAAGGGAGCGAGAAGGGCTTCCTGTTCCGGTTTCTGACCGCTGAAAAATTTTTTCGAAAAAAACTTCGAAAAAAATTTGGTGGTTAAGAAAAAACCTCTTACCTTTGCAAACGCTTTCGCTAACAAACGGAAGCTTAGAAATAAGAAATAGTTCTTTGAAAGACTTTAGATAAACAAACGAAATGTAGTACAAGCAGTAGTCATGTGATATATATAATGTGTATCCGTGATGAAGTGATAAAACCGTCAATCTGATTAAATAATCAAGAAACATTCGGTCACCTGAACAGAGACAAAAGTACTCGCAAGAGTAAAAAGATATTTTACAATGAAGAGTTTGATCCTGGCTCAGGATGAACGCTAGCTACAGGCTTAACACATGCAAGTCGAGGGGCAGCATGAACTTAGCTTGCTAAGTTTGATGGCGACCGGCGCACGGGTGAGTAACACGTATCCAACCTTCCGTTTACTCAGGGATAGCCTTTCGAAAGAAAGATTAATACCTGATAGTATGGTGAGATTGCATGATAGCACCATTAAAGATTTATTGGTAAACGATGGGGATGCGTTCCATTAGGTAGTAGGCGGGGTAACGGCCCACCTAGCCGACGATGGATAGGGGTTCTGAGAGGAAGGTCCCCCACATTGGAACTGAGACACGGTCCAAACTCCTACGGGAGGCAGCAGTGAGGAATATTGGTCAATGGGCGAGAGCCTGAACCAGCCAAGTAGCGTGAAGGATGAAGGTCCTACGGATTGTAAACTTCTTTTATACGGGAATAAAGTATCCTACGTGTAGGATTTTGTATGTACCGTATGAATAAGCATCGGCTAACTCCGTGCCAGCAGCCGCGGTAATACGGAGGATGCGAGCGTTATCCGGATTTATTGGGTTTAAAGGGAGCGCAGACGGGAGATTAAGTCAGTTGTGAAAGTTTGCGGCTCAACCGTAAAATTGCAGTTGATACTGGTTTCCTTGAGTGCAGTTGAGGCAGGCGGAATTCGTGGTGTAGCGGTGAAATGCTTAGATATCACGAAGAACCCCGATTGCGAAGGCAGCTTGCTAAACTGTAACTGACGTTCATGCTCGAAAGTGTGGGTATCAAACAGGATTAGATACCCTGGTAGTCCACACGGTAAACGATGGATACTCGCTGTTGGCGATATACTGTCAGCGGCCAAGCGAAAGCATTAAGTATCCCACCTGGGGAGTACGCCGGCAACGGTGAAACTCAAAGGAATTGACGGGGGCCCGCACAAGCGGAGGAACATGTGGTTTAATTCGATGATACGCGAGGAACCTTACCCGGGCTTAAATTGCAGACGAATTACCTGGAAACAGGTAAGCCGCAAGGCGTCTGTGAAGGTGCTGCATGGTTGTCGTCAGCTCGTGCCGTGAGGTGTCGGCTTAAGTGCCATAACGAGCGCAACCCTCGTGGTCAGTTACTAACAGGTTAAGCTGAGGACTCTGGCCAGACTGCCATCGTAAGATGTGAGGAAGGTGGGGATGACGTCAAATCAGCACGGCCCTTACGTCCGGGGCTACACACGTGTTACAATGGGAGGTACAGAAGGCTGCTACCCGGCGACGGGATGCCAATCCCCAAAACCTCTCTCAGTTCGGACTGGAGTCTGCAACCCGACTCCACGAAGCTGGATTCGCTAGTAATCGCGCATCAGCCACGGCGCGGTGAATACGTTCCCGGGCCTTGTACACACCGCCCGTCAAGCCATGAAAGCCGGGGGTACCTGAAGTGCGTAACCGCAAGGAGCGCCCTAGGGTAAAACCGGTAATTGGGGCTAAGTCGTAACAAGGTAGCCGTACCGGAAGGTGCGGCTGGAACACCTCCTTTCTGGAGCGTGACCTGAATAAGGGTTTTGTCCCTTGTGCTGCATGGGAGTTTGTTTAACGATATAGAAGAGAGAAAGATGAAGCCGAGTCGGTAACAGACTAGGTTGAACTGAATCACAAAAGCTAGTCCTATAGCTCAGTTGGTTAGAGCGCTACACTGATAATGTAGAGGTCGGCAGTTCAACTCTGCCTGGGACTACCCGAAAGGAAGTAAGAAAAAAACTTCCTTAAAAATTTGCAGGAACGAAGGAAAACGCTTACCTTTGCAGCCGCAAAAAAAAACGGGGGATTAGCTCAGCTGGCTAGAGCACCTGCTTTGCACGCAGGGGGTCAACGGTTCGAATCCGTTATTCTCCACCAGAAAAATAGGTCTATGACATGATGTAACAAGCAAAAAGTAATTTTAGTACGAAAGCTAAAAGTATATATCATCCCGCACTATAATATATAGTGTGCACGTGATAAGGAAAGTAGGAAAGGGCGCATGGCGGATGCCTTGGCTCTCGGAGGCGATGAAGGACGTGATAAGCTGCGATAAGTCACGGGGAGGTGCAAATAACCCTTGATCCGTGAATCTCCGAATGGGACAACCCGTTACCTTGAAGAGGTAACATCCATCAATGATGGAGGCTAACGCAGGGAACTGAAACATCTTAGTACCTGCAGGAAAAGAAAATAACAATGATTCCCCCAGTAGTGGCGAGCGAACGGGGAAGAGCCCAAACCGTTCATGTTACGGCATGAACGGGGTTGTAGGACCGCGTCGTTGCAAGAAATTTTGCGAGAAGAACGATCTGGAAAGTTCGGCCACAGACGGTGACAGCCCGGTATTCGAAGCAAGACGAAGCATAGCGGTATCCTGAGTAGCGCGGAACACGAGGAATTCTGCGTGAATCTGCCGGGACCATCCGGTAAGGCTAAATACTCCCGAGAGACCGATAGTGGACCAGTACCGTGAGGGAAAGGTGAAAAGCACTTCGAACAGAAGAGTGAAATAGTACCTGAAACCGTGCGCCTACAAGCGGTCGGAGCACGAAAGTGTGACGGCGTGCCTTTTGCATAATGAACCTACGAGTTGCCGTCTTTGGCAAGGTTAAGGGACATGAGTCCCGCAGCCGAAGCGAAAGCGAGTCTGAACAGGGCGTCAAGTCAGCGGCGGCAGACGCGAAACCAAGTGATCTACCCTTGGCCAGGATGAAGTCTGGGTAACACCAGATGGAGGTCCGCACCAATAAGCGTTGAAAAGCTTCTGGATGAGCTGAGGGTAGGGGTGAAAGGCTAATCAAACTTGGAGATAGCTCGTACTCCCCGAAATGCATTTAGGTGCAGCCTTGCGGGTTACTGATGTGAGGTAGAGCGACTGATTGGATGCGAGGGCTTCACCGCCTATCAAGTCCTGACAAACTCCGAATGCGCATCAGTTCTACCGCAGGAGTGAGGGCATGGGTGCTAAGGTCCGTGCCCGAGAGGAGAAGAATCCGGACCACCGGCTAAGGTCCCGAAATGACAGCTAAGTTAAACTAACGAAGTCTGATTGCTAAGACAGCTAGGATGTTGGCTTGGAAGCAGCCATTCATTTAAAGAGTGCGTAACAGCTCACTAGTCGAGGAATCGGGCGTGGATAATAATCGGGTATCAAGTTGTCTACCGAAGCCGTGGGATCAGCAATGATCGGTAGGGGAGCATTCCATTCTGCGTCGAAGGCGTGGCGTGAGCCATTCTGGAGCGTATGGAAAAGCAAATGTAGGTATAAGTAACGATAAAGGGGGTGAGAAACCCCCTCGCCGAAAGACTAAGGTTTCCTGATCAACGCTAATCGGATCAGGGTCAGTCGGGTCCTAAGGCTCAGCCGAACGGCGAGGCCGATGGCAGAAACGGTTAATATTCCGTTACTACCTTTGAGGGTGACGTGGGGAAGCAGTAGTGACACTGCCGCGGGCTGACGGAATAGCCCGTTAAAGAGTGTAGGCGTTGATTTCCGCAGGCAAATCCACGGAAAGAGCCGAACTTGACAGTATGGAGCGTCCTTCGGGACAATCCAATAGCGCAGGTAAACAGACTGCCGAGAAAATCCGCTAAACATAACTTCAGAGGTACCCGTACCGCAAACGGACACACGTAGTCGGGTTGAATATACTAAGGCGCTTGGGTGAATCACGGTTAAGGAACTAGGCAAACTGACCCTGTAACTTCGGGATAAAGGGTCCCTCCTCGCAAGAGAGGGCGCAGAGAATAGGTCCAGGCAACTGTTTAACAAAAACACAGGGCTGTGCGAATATGAAAGTAGAAGTATACAGCCTGACACCTGCCCGGTGCTGGAAGGTTAAGAGGAGATGTCATCGCAAGAGAAGCATTGAATTGAAGCCCCAGTAAACGGCGGCCGTAACTATAACGGTCCTAAGGTAGCGAAATTCCTTGTCGGGTAAGTTCCGACCTGCACGAATGGTGTAATGATCCGGACGCTGTCTCAACCGTGAGCCCAGTGAAATTGTAGTATCGGTGAAGATGCCGATTACCCGCGATGGGACGAAAAGACCCCGTGAACCTTTACTATAGCTTAGCATTGAATTTGGGCACGCGATGTGTAGGATAGGTCGGAGGCTTTGAAGCAGGCACGCCAGTGTTTGTGGAGCCGCTGTTGAAATACGACCCTTTGTTTGTTTGAATTCTAACTCTTGGTAAGAGGACATTGCTTGGTGGGTAGTTTGACTGGGGTGGTCGCCTCCAAAAGCGTAACGGAGGCTTCTAAAGGTGCCCTCAGGACGATCGGTAACCGTCCGCAGAGTGTAATGGCAGAAGGGCGCTTGACTGGGAGACAGACAAGTCGAGCAGGTAGGAAACTAGAGCATAGTGATCCGGTGTTTCCGTATGGAAGGGACATCGCTCAAAGGATAAAAGGTACTCCGGGGATAACAGGCTGATCCCTCCCAAGAGCTCATATCGACGGAGTGGTTTGGCACCTCGATGTCGGCTCGTCACATCCTGGGGCTGGAGAAGGTCCCAAGGGTTGGGCTGTTCGCCCATTAAAGTGGCACGCGAGCTGGGTTCAGAACGTCGTGAGACAGTTCGGTCTCTATCTATCGTGGGCGTATGAAATTTGCGTGGCTCTGACACTAGTACGAGAGGACCGTGTTGGACCGACCTCTGGTTTACCGGTTGTGCCGCCAGGTGCATCGCCGGGTATCTAAGTCGGGATCGGATAAGTGCTGAAAGCATCTAAGTACGAAGCCGGCCACAAGATTAGATTTCTCAGGGTCGTCAAAGACGATGACGTTGATAGGATGCAGGTGTAAAGGTAGAGATACCAAAGCCGAGCATTACTAATTGCCCGTATGCTTTCCTTGTCTGGAAGGATGGGTGATATATACTTTCAGCTTCTTGAGAAGTACTTGAAATTACTAGCTTGTTTGTCATGAATACATAAAGGATATTCAGGTGACTATTGCACGAAGGTTCCACCTCTTCCCATTCCGAACAGAGAAGTTAAGCTTCGTCACGCCGATGGTACTGCGCAAGTGGGAGAGTAGGTAGTCGCCGTCTTAGGAGAAGCCCTGCAGCATCACAAGTGCCGCGGGGCTTTCTTTTTTTGCATGAGGGCAGAAAAAACGCCGCCGGCTCCGGGAGCACGGCGGCGGAAGCGTCTCAATGTACCAGTGTGTTCATTCCTTCCACGATCCTGCCGCAGGAGAAGACGCACCTGATGCTGATGTCCTTGTCGATGATGAGAATGTCCGCATCCTTGCCCTTCTGGAGAGTGCCCTTGGACGAGTCGATGCCGATAAGCTTTGACAATCCTTTGCTTAATTTTATGTTGAAGAACATGTTACATATTCGATATATTACATTCTTATTATTCTTTATTTAAAATCTTTGCTTATTGGTGGAAATATTTCTTTCGAAATAGTAGGTGATTAAGGCTTATTTAGTATATTTGACTCAGAAATTGTAATAATTACAATTGATAAAATTGTAAGTCTTATAACTAAGTTAAAGTTTAATAATCATTATGGAAAACAAGATTCAGGAGCTCACTGATAAGATTTATCGTGAAGGGGTGGAAAAGGGTAATGAAGAAGCACAACGACTTATCGATGAAGCTCAGAAAAAGGCTCAAAAGTTGATTGCAGATGCCCAGAAAGAGGCGGAAGGAATTATAGCCAATGCCCGTAAATCGGCAGATGAATTAACTGAAAATACGAAATCTGAGTTGAAGTTGTTCGCTGGACAGGCCCTGAATGCTCTGAAAACCGAAATTACTAACCTACTGACAAATGAAACAGTTTCGGATGCTGTAAAAGGATTTATCGCTGACAAGGATTTTTTCAACAAGTTTATTGTAACATTGGCTACTCAATGGTCGGCAAACGAACCGATTGTTATTTCTGTGAAGGATGCAGAGTCTCTGAAAAAATATTTTGCCTCAAATGCGAAAAATCTTTTAGATAAAGGTGTAAAGATAGAGGAAGTAAACGGAGCTAAGGCTCTTTTCTCTGTTTCACCTGCTGATGGTTCGTATAAAGTGAATTTTGGTGAAGAGGAATTTGAAAACTATTTCAAGGAATTCCTTCGTCCTCAGCTAGTCAAAATGTTGTTTTAACCAGAAACTATGAGTACGTATTATTGTCTGGTGGCCGGTTTGCCGGATATATCTTTGGATGACGGCAAATTAAGCTATTCTGTGTCTGATTTTAAGGCTGAATTGTATCCGGATTTATCTGCTCAAGATCGAAAATTAATAGATTTATTTTATCTGAAGTTTGATAATACGGCTATCTTGAAGTTACTGAAAAATAAAGATGCAGTAATAGAAGATAAGGGTAATTTTTCAGCAGAAGAGTTACTTCAGTTGATTGAAGCTGTACGTGAAGGAGATACTCCGGATAAAAAATATCCTTCTTACCTGGTAACTTTGTTCTCAATATTGCAACTTCATAAGCTGAATAGATCGTGCCGATGAT
>BABD01000128.1_pt1 | contig 15352 bp, 13 predicted proteins | sample 270328 | NCBI WGS metagenome assembly BABD01 (sample SAMD00036533, study PRJNA27873) | human gut metagenome | isolation source: feces from healthy human sample In-D, Adult, Male | reverse complement strand
GGATACGCGGTTGGCGAACTTGCCGGTATGNTCCGTCAGGTGNTCCGACATCTCCCCGACGGTCATTCTGCTTTTCAGTTTCATATCATTCGCGTTTAAATGTTTTCCTGATAAAGGATAGCCGCGACTAATACGAACTGTTTGCAAATGGTATGAATTAATAAGAGGCGGTTCCATGAAATCGGCAAAGGAGGAATCAACCGGTTATACTGACACTTCATTCATGAAACCGTCCCTCATCTATTTTCCCATTATCCGGACAATCTCCCGTATCGTGTCGAAGTTCCGCTCGTCCAGCCATTCTTTGGCCACGTTCCACGAGAGCGACATTCCGAACTTCAGGTTCTCCATGGTGATGGTATGGTGCGACAACCTGCCTTCAGTGGGCTTGAGCCCTGCCGCATGCAGTTCACACAGTCCGTCCTGAAAGAATGTGCACCCGCCTGCTTCCTGTTTCGCCTGTACCATCGGCACGATATACGGGATTTTTCCTAACAGCAGGCCTACCGCCCACCGAGTGGGACATCGTCTTTACCGATGGCGGACGCACACAGCGCACGGAAGTCGACCTGACGGAAGCCCTTGAGGGCTTTAACGGCGATATGACCACCGCCTACCGTGTGACCGGAACACTGGAAACCCCCGTCGGCATGGAAGAAGGCAAGGGCGAAATTACCGGATGGGAAACGGTAGAAGGTGGTGATGCCAGTGCGGAAATGTAAGAAAATTAATAATGAATAATTAATAATGAATAAGATGAAGACAAGACTTTTTGCTTTCGCAGCGCTGGCATTGACACTTGCCGCCTGTAACAACGACAATGAGAACCTGAATGACGGCCCGGTAGCCGCCCAGTTTATCGCCGACATTACGCCCGCTACCCGCGTCAATTCGGAAGGAACCGACTGGACCGAAGGCGACCGCATCGGCGTCACCGGCGCCGGCTTTACCAACGTGCTCTACAAGAGAGAGAACGGTAAGTTCGTAACCGACGGTACGACCATCTATTTCAATGACACCGAAACGCATACCTTCCATGCCTACTATCCGTATCAGGCTGAGGGCGGAACGGTGACCGTCAGCACCGCAGCCGACAAACAGGGCACGGGCATCGACTTCCTCTTTGCCTCGGGAGCCACAGGCGATGTCAAGAACCCGACGGTGAGCTTCACCGGCGACCATGCGTTCCACCACCGCATGAGTCTCATCAAATTCACCTTCAAGGCAGGCGATGGTCTCATTTTCAACGAAACGGAACCTGCCGGCTACACGTTGGAGGGGCTGAAGCACGAAGGCACATTCGACACGGCTACCGGCACGACTGCCGTAACCGCAGCCTCCGAATCGCCGATTACCATGCAGCTGGGCGGTGCCACCACTTCGCAAGTCATCATTCTCCCGCAGGAAGTGACCTCCTCTCTTAACCTTAAAGTGTCTTACAACGGACAGAGCTACAACGCCCAACTGAAACTGCCTGCTACACCCACAGCCAATTTCTACACAGCAGGCTATGCCTACACCTACAACATAACGCTCAACAATAAGGACATCGAGGTGAGCGACCCCACAATTAACCCGTGGGAATCCGGAGATTCGAACGATGCAAGTGCAGAGTTGTAATCCCCGCACACCGCTGCCCCGGCGCAAGCGTCAAGCCGGAGCTGCCCATAGACAGAATGGTGCGACGGCCGCCTTCGCAGGCGGCGGCAGCACTAAACGGAAACAAATAAAAAGACAACCCGATATGAAGAAAAGACATTCCATCCATCTGCTTCTTGCCGCAGCCGCCCTGCTCCTTGCCACGGCAGCCTGCACGAAGGACGAACTGGCGGACGGCGACCGTCTGCCCGAAGGACAATACCCCGTTGAGATAGCCCGCATCACCCTCGGCGTGGAGGGCGGCGAGGCGCAGCCCTGGGGCGCACCGGCGACGCGCGTCGGCGAGGCCGGGGACGGCACGGGCAGCGTGTTCAGCGCGGGCGACCGGTTTGCCGTGCAGATAAACGGCGAGGAGGGCATCTACATCGTGCAGGACAACAACACCGTCAAAGCCGAAACACCCCTGTACTGGAGCGACACCGGCGAACATACCGTCACCGCTTGGTACCCCGCCACGGGCGGCACCCTCGACCTCAGCGACCAAAGCCAAAGTCTTGCCTACCTGCTGTACGGCACAGGCAGCGGCAACTACCAGACACCCGTCACGCTGACCTTCACCCACCAACTGGCCAAGGTGCGCGTCACGCCCACAGCCGATGCACTCGGCGAGGTGCAGAGTCTCCAGCTCTATACCTATACACAGTGTACTTATGAAAAAGGTGAGGTAGTGCAAGGCTCGCAAGAGGGCTGGATAGAGATGAAGAAGTGCGAATACACCGAAAACGGCAACGTCATCAACTGCTGGGAGGCGAACGTGGTGCCCGGCTACACAATAACCAAGCTGCGGGCGAACGGCACCGAGGAACGCACCCTCTCCACCACCTTCACCCCCAAGGCGGGCGTACTCTACAACATCACGCTGGATAAGGACAAGGGATATACCGACAACGGACAGGGCAACTACACCGTGACCTCCGCCGAGGGATTGAAGGCTGTGGCAGACATAGCCAACAACGGTAATCTCGGTATCAACATTACTTTGACTGAAAACATCAATCTCACAGATATGGACTGGACGCCGATAGGCATAGACTATAACCACCAATACACCGGCACCTTCAACGGCGGCGGCCATACCATTACGGGGCTGACCGTTACGGGAAGTGACCAATATGTGGGTCTGTTCGGCCACATCGGCTCCGGCGGCACGGTGAAGGATGTGACGCTGGAGGAGGTGAAGATAGAAAGCAATAACGATATGAGCGCTGTCGGCGGCGTGGCGGGACGCAGCTATGGCACCCTTGAAAACTGCTCGGTGTCGGGCAGCGTCAGCGGCAGCGGCATTGCTGGCGGTGTAGTAGGCTACCAATCGGGCGGTTTCCTTACCGGGTGTAGCTCCTCGGCCACAGTGAATGCCGGGGGTGTAGCCGGCGGCGTGGCAGGTCTGACAGATAGTGGTGCCACCCTGACCGCTTGCTATGCCACGGGCGATGTGACCCTTGAAAGTATCAACTCAGGCGGCAACTTTGTCGGCGGCGTGGTGGGAAGTAACACATCCTGCACCCTCAAAGCCTGCTATGCCTGGGGCAGCGTGACCGGTAGCGGAAGCGGCACCATCTATGTAGGCGGCGTAACGGGAACCAATGATGAGGGTACCCTGACCGCCTGCTATCATGCCAATGGGACTGTCAGCGGCCCGGCCGGAACCACAGGCGGCGTAACGGGACGGAACTATAAATTTTTCAATGACCCTGTCATCACCGCCTGCTACTGGAGAAGCAATCCCGACACAGGCATCGGCTACAATGAGGGAGGCAGCACCACCATCGAAACCACCAAAGTGACGGACGGCGACTGGCAGAATGCCGTTACACAGATGAACGCCGCCCTGAGCGGTAAAGGCTGGCAGTACGAACTCACCGGAGCATTGCCTACATTGAAGAAACAGTAAACCGTCGGGCGGGAAAAATTCCGCCCGTAACGGAAAATAACCGAAGTATAACAGTTGTATCTGCGGTTATTGAAAAGTGAGATAAGAGAATAGCCTCCGGCGGGGTGACTGCCGGGGGCTTCGTACATTTGCACATATAGCATTAGGGATTGCAAGAGAAAGCCCAAAATATAAAAAACAACATATATACCGTATATATCATATATATTTTGTATATTTGCACAAAAGACGAAACAATGGAAGCAACAGTAACATACAAGAAAAAGATTATCGACCTGAAAGAGGACACTTTCAAGGCTCTTTCAGTCATGGCAGCACGCCAGGGTACAAACTTGAAAAAACTCATAGAAAACCTGCTCGACAAGACAGCGGAAGAGTACGATGACAGCGAAGCCTACCGCTATATGACCGAGAATTACCCGGACGGAAAGGTCAAGCTGGATAAGAACGAGCGTAAGGAATTTATGGACTGGCTTGGAGTGGTTGAGAAATGAGGGTTGAATTTTCAAAGGAGTTTGAAAAGGCAGTCCGCAAACTCTCCGGCAAAATGCTGGATTCAGTGCGTCAGGCAGTACAGGAAGTTATCAATGCCGGAAACATCGAGGAACTGACGGACTGCAAGAAACTGGTGGATTACGAATTTATCTACCGTCTGAGAATAGGCAGTTACCGTGCCTTCTTCAGCTATCATGTCCAGATAGTGGATGACTGCGTCATGTTTCTCTATCTGGTGCCCAGAGGTCAGGCGTACGACAAGAAGATGGAAAAGAACCTGCAAAGGAAAGATATATAACAAATATCACGTACAGGCAAACAGCCAACCGATAAAATATTTTTTTCCTTGTATGGTAAACGATTCTCTCACCAGTAAACCGTACTGGCTTGAAACATCTTGCCATAAGCTGACACATTAAGTGAGATATAGAGAATAAAAATACAACCACATCGTCACCATCGACCACACCACCGGAAACGGCAAACTCATCGCACTGCCTTCTGTGGAAGGAGTAATGCGAAATGTAGGAAACAAGAGAACTTACTTATTTAGAAATGAAATACCCCGGCTGAATATGCAACCCGCTTTCTACAATGCGTATAAGCTCATCACGCATTTTCTGAACAAGTTCCTTATTTTCTTCTGCTACATTAGAATGCTCTCCCGGATCGGATAACAAATTATATAGCTGATCAGCCTTTGGATTATTCCCCAATTCTGTATTGGTCTGCTTATTGACAGCAGGACCGTTTGCCGCAGGAATATACTTCCACACACCATCCGTTATCGATAAATTGTTATGCAAGTTCTGTTCCACAGCCCAAGAACGACCTTTCACATCAGCTTTAAGCCATGAATCCAGATGATTTTCACTATCGGGCGCACTACCTTCCGGTAAATTTACTCCACACATCGAAGCAAACGATGCAAACCAGTCGATCTGACTTACCAGATTGTCTGATACTCCAGCAGGAATCTTTCCCTTCCAGCGAATAACGCAAGGTACTCTTGTACCTCCCTCATAACTGCTATACTTACCACCTCTATATACCCCGGTAGCCTGATGATTTCCCAGCAGCTCTACTGCCTGATCTTTATATCCGTCATCAATAACAGCACCGTTGTCACTGGACAGAATTACAATAGTATTATCATCCAGATTCAGTTTTTTCAATGTTTCCATCACCTGTCCTACAGTCCAGTCGAAAGACAACAAAGCATCTCCACGAGGTCCTAATCCACTCTTTCCGGCAAAACGTTCATGAGGTACACGAGGTACATGAATATCATTGGTTGCCAGATAGAGGAAGAAAGGTTCTCCCGACCTCTTGCTGTTTTCTATAAACCGGATAGCATGAGTTGTTATGCTATCAGCTATGTCTTCATCTCGCCATAAAGCACTCTTACCACCTTTCATGTATCCGATACGAGAAATACCATTCACGATAGACTGATCGTGTCCGTGTGACGGATGCATACGTAAAAGCTCCGGATTATCTTTTCCTGTAGGTTCACCGGGGAAATTCTCGGTATAGCTTACATATACAGGATCATCAGGATCGAGCCCTACCCCTCTACCATTTTCCATAAAGATACAAGGAGTACGGTCTGCCGTAGCAGCCATAATATAAGAATAATCGAAACCGATATCAGCTGGATTAGGTTTTACCACTCCATTCCAATCTTGCTTTCCTGTTTCATTTCCAAGCCCGAGATGCCATTTTCCTACCACTCCAGTCTGGTAGCCGGCTTCCTTAAACATGTCGGCCATGGTATAACGGTCGGGAGTAATGATCATGGCAGCATTGCCGGCTGCAATTCCGGTTCCCTTTCTACGCCAGGCATATTCTCCCGTAAGCATGGCATAGCGCGAAGGAGTACTTGTAGCCGCAGCACAATGGGCATTTGTAAAACGGATTCCTTCAGAGGCCAGTTTTTCAACATTGGGTGTACGCACTGCTGAAGTACCGTTACAGCTCAAGTCACCATAACCTATATCGTCAGCATAAATAAGCAGTACATTCGGACGATCGGACTGCTGCTGTGCAACAGCCGATGAATACAAAGCCAAAGCACCTATCGGCAAAAACAGTTTTTTCATAGTATAATAGAGATTTAAATCAGTAGCAATAATATCCAAGTCGATTATCTTTTCGCATTAAATCTGAACCCCAATCCCAGCATCAGGTTATAAGGGTCTTTAAATTTATAGAGTTGGTATCCTACGTGCAAAAACAGATTTCTGGTAATATCCGTTTTCAAGGCTACTACCTGATAAAACGAATCCGTATCTGCTCCTTTGCAGACGACGTTCCGCCCTACACCTAAATTAATGGAAAAGACAGGCATTACAATCTCAGCACGGAGGGAAACACCCACTGCAAACTGTTCTTTGAAAGGAGGACGATGAAAGCGAATATTCTCTGCATCAGGACCACTTATCGTATTGGCAATGTGGTCGGCTATGTTAGCACTCTCATCGTACTGCGCATCCAGCGACAGACCGGCACGAAAGTAATGACTGAAATTATACATTGGATTAAAATTCAATCCGCCAACAGCAAAAGAACCGGGAACAAGCACCGCAGAACTTTCTGTAGGGAATACTCCCTTTTTCTTTAGCGCACCGTACACAATAAGGTCATAACTTATATACGGATCAAACGTTTTCCTGTTCCGGCAGGAAGTATAAGCCTTGTCATACAACTCAAGTTTCTCCTTACTGCCGAAATAACGTATCAATCCGATACTTCCGCCTATCGTATTGACTCCGGAATTGGGATATCCCGTATTGCCGTTTGAGTAATGTGTTACACCTACTCCTGCCCGCAGATTCGTACGGGCATCAATCTGCCAGTTAAGCAGCAGACCAAAGTTGATATACGCATTTATTTTCGAACCAACTACATTGTTCATAGGATTCGTTTCCTCATCATATTTCTTCCATCCGAAAGACGCTCCAAAATTCCACTCATAGTCGAAAGACAAACGAGGGGTTATACTCATTATCCGGGAAGTCTGGAATGCATAAACAGCCAGAGGATTTCCTATTTCTTTAGAATTGAAGAAAGTATTATACCCCACTCCGATTCCCTGTATGGCATGCGGGTATATTTTCCCCCAATAAGTGTCGGGCGAAAACTTGAATCCATACTTCACATGTCCGGAAAAGGTCTTTCTGACCGGAGTCTGAGCTGCATTCACGCCTTTAAAGAATCCGTTTGTAGGAAATGTATAGGCAGGACGAAAATCAACTCCTACCATATGAATCATCTTTCTGTCTGTACTGTCTTTTTCGCCTGCCACCGCACAAACAGACAGGCACAGAAACAGACACAGAAGTATAAGTCTGCTAGTTTTTCCACTCATCTCATTCTATTTTTTCAGGAATTATACAAAAGTCGTACAGCCCCTTGCTATAAAGTTTCCCTTCAAAAGTCCGCTTTCTTCCTGTAGAAGGAATGGAAATGTACAGCTTATAATCTATCCAATATTGCTCAATCATATAATAGACTGAAATTTTCCATTTTTCACCGGGAGGAATGACATATTCCTTACCTGCCAGATCGGATTCGATGGAAGTTTTAATTTCCTGAGAATTGATTCCGACCTCTGCCTTTGTACTTCCCAGAACCGGTTGTTTATCTACGAAATCGGGTATGACTACCAATGGCAAAGGAGTTCCCAAAAAGCGTTTATACAGTTCCTCTTCATTTACTCCATCTTTATTTCTAAAAGAAACTTCACGCGAAAAAGATGTTTCCAACGGAGTGAAGTGCCAGCTTGTCGGCTGATCGGATTTGCTGTTATTCACTACCAGCGAATAGTCAGGTTCCAGCGTATTGTCAGAATATAACAAGCTTTTCCAATCATATACAATACTGTCTACTTCGTATTTTGAGGTTTGGGCCAACGACACTGGAATAGATTTCATCTCATATTCATTGCCGACAATTATTTCAACGTCAAGAGCCGACCTGTTCATGTTTTCTCCCGCATAAATACAAAGTTCTCTGCCATTCCTCTTCTCTACCCTGAAGTTGCAATATTCATAACCCAACTTTATAACGGCATTGGCTCCATTCTCCAAAGGCAGGTTTCTTCCATCAGGTTTTCCCTCAAGGTCACAAACTACTCCCCACACATTTTCAGAGGCTCCATATATATTCAGGATATCCCAGTTATCCGACTTAAAATTTATTCTGGCAACAGAATCTGTTTCCGACAACTGCACCACCGGAACTTCAGGCAAATAATCGTCTATAAAGACTCCGCTATTACATCCGACGGCAGATACCAATAAGCCCAACCACAATATTTTCTGTATATTTTTCATTTTTTATCTCTACATGAATATTTCCAACCTTACATACAGCCTGCAAACTTATCTCCCGGGAGGCATGATAACCGGTGATCCGCCCCGCTTGTCAATCATGACACTTCTTAATACTTCATAGAGAATCCCACCAACATCGATGCCTAAATCGAATTTATTGAATTTATAGTAAGGTGTAACAATCGGAACAGTCTGCCATCCCCGTTGGGGATCGTAATATCTCTGTGCTCCTACCTCCATACCAAACCGGTCGGTAAAATCATAGCCCACAGTAGCTCCGAATGCGCTCCTGTTAAAACCATAACGGTTATCCGGAGAATATGAGCCGAAAACATTTATATGGAGTCTGTCAGCAGGACGGTATGTTACGATACCGGAAACTCCCAAAGACTGTCCTACACTCTTCGGGAAATTATACTTTACCGCATCCACTCCCGCCTGAATAGAAAAATAATCATTCAGGTCATAACGATAAAAGAACGAGGCCTGATTTACTCTTCCCAGACCAGGCAATGTTTCCTGCATGCCACTGCCATAAAAATTAGGAAGGATTTGTCCACCCGTCGCATAATCTCCATAAAATCTGGGAGAAGGATTTGTATAATAAGGAGGTATATAGAAAGGCTTGCGCAATTTAATTTCTATTTTCTGTTCGTCCGGTATCTCATTTACCGGATCACTCAGTGTGTTTTCCTTGAAATCGGCAGCATATCCACCCGGTTGTGGAAAAACGACAGCACCCTCAGACAATATTTTCAGACTGTCTTTTTCTTGCTTAATACTATTTACTTTCATGTTTTCCTGAGCATAAAGTCCTGCACAAGACAAACAAAGAAGTGATAATAGCATGATGTTTCTCCACTTCATATTCTTCATAGTTTGAGTTATGAATTCAAATATAGATGAAATAATTCATATAACAGCCAGATCTTAATCTATTTTAATACCCGAAAAGCAATATATCAAATAGACTGACATTTATCTCAAAACTCATTAGAATACATATCCCATTATTTGAGGCTCTACTTTTTATCCTTTTTGAAAATAGGTTTAATATATTTCTTGAAAATTTTTCCCACTTCAATGGTAGTTGAATTATTCAGCATATCATACGTTCTACCCGCTGATGGTGGTTTAAGAGTGCGTCCGTAGTCTGTCTGAAGCCTTTTACTGAAATCTGGTCCTTCTTTCATGATGAGTTCAGGAGGACGACCTTCCATTGTCACATCATAAACAGGATCTTCTCCTCGTTTAGTCCAAATAGAATAAGGACACATACGGATATATTTCTTCGGCTTCTTTACCATAAAAGTATCCGTCAGATTTCGAGGTATTCCTTCGTCAAAAGGATTCTTAAACTCCATCCATTTCTTTTCAAGCGGAGCTTCCTGAGGTTTATTATAATCCATGCCGCCCGGAAGGAAATCAAACTGAATGAGTTTTACAGCTTCCTCATTCAGCTTAATTTCCTTATCTTCCTTCTGCTGTCCCATAACAGGCATTATTATCAGCAAAAGGAGTTTCAATACCATATATCGCCGGATACAGTTCATTCTGCATTTTTTATTCACTCATGTTCAATCGTGACATTTCATTTTCAGCCGCACTACGGTTATTCATTGTACGTTCTGTCCGGAAGCGGTATGTAACAGTAAAGCCAACCTTCCGCGTGTCTTCCTTTCCGATACTGTTCATGATAATATCATTCAGACGGGCTGCACTGCGTATTTTGTTCTTATTGAAAAGGTCATACCCATCAAGCGAAAGCTGAAGCCTGTCATCCAGGAATGATTTTTTCAGACTCAGATTCAGAGACGTGTAACTCTTCGATTCGTACAGCTGATAATAACCTCTGGAACCATAATTAAAATCGGCAGATAACAAAAATCCGGAAGGAAGAGTGAAGCTATTGTTGAAATTCAGTATCATCAAAGGACGACCCGATTTCAGCATACTTCCATCCGGTCCAGGATAATTGAAGAATGTTTTCAGACAGGTAAGCGTGAGTGAAGGTATCCACCACTTCACCGGATATTGCAGGTTTATCATACCCGTCAGATTATGCAGTTTGTCAAAATTATCCATGTAGCTGACCGTAACTGCCGAATTTCCCGGCATACTGTAAAATGCCGTTACCAGCGGATTGTGCGTACAGGTATAATTCAGGTTAAAGAACAGGAACTTATAAAACAGCATATAGTTCAAGTCATGAGTCAGAGCCTGTTTCAGGTAAAGATTTCCTTTCTGATAGGTAAACCGGTCTGTATACACGGCATTATCATTCATTACACCAAAAGGAGGACGCTCCGTATGAATGGAGTAAGTAAGAGACTGTTGCAGGCTCTCCGTATTATAACTTAACGAAACAGAAGGCAGAAAATTGTGATAGGTCTGGTTCTGACTTTTGCTATCATTGGTTTCCCTCAGGTCACTTCGTATGTGTTCGTAACGCAAGCCTGCTCCCAGCGACAGATTATTCCATGTATAATCGTATGACAGGTAGAGAGAATTCTTCAACTCTGTATTACGAGTACGGCCATTATTCAACGCACGGATATATTCTATATAGTCCGTTCCGCTTGTATGGCTAAAATCATATCCCAAGCTGAAAGTTCCCGCTTTCTCGGTTTCATACGACAAACTGAATTTGGCAGCAAACAAATCCCAGTCTGCTTTACGGTGATAGTCCATAGATGTTTCTGCATCGTCGCTTTCCCATTCACGAATATTCCCCCGGCTACGATCAGTCTTGTGAAGATAATCACCGAATACATTCATTTTCCAACCATTCTTCCAATCGTTTATATAATACAGATTAAAATGGTTGCTGACGGACTTGTCGGACACATCACTGAGATTCTTAATAAAAGTAGAAACACCCTTATCCGGTATCATGGAAAGAGTTTCATTTGAGGATGTATTACCTTCGCTGTATTTGCCTTCATATTTCAATCCAACCTCCGATTCTGGTGAAAAATGATAAGAAACACCACCCGTATAAGCATGGCTTTCGTTAAAAATCTGCTTTTGACTCAAATTAGTAAGATTCCAGATAGTATCACTTTGAGTCTGCTGATAAATATCAAGATCCGAATCCTTCTTTCCACGATCATAATTGTAAGAAAAAAAGAAATCCCAGTTTTTATAGTTGTAGCTTCCATTCATCCGGTAATTCTGGCTGAAATGATTTCCCTGCAACAGATTACCGCTGACATTAAAGGCAAGTCCTTCTCCCAGACGTTTGGTCTTGATTTCAATTACCGCACGCTGCTCCGAATGATAACGTACGTCAGGATTCGTCATCAGTCTGACAGACTGAATCTGGTCAATAGCCAGATTATTCAGTTCTGTTTGATCTGTAACCTCTCTGCCATTGATATAATACGTAGGTGTACCTTTTCCTATCACTTCAATGGCGTCACCCCGCTGCTGTATACCTGGTATCTTACAAAGCAGATCATTCAGAGAGGTTTGTTTGGCAAGAATAGTGTTCGGCACATCAGCAGTAATTCCATCCCGGTTCAGTTTGAAAGGTTTCCTGTACGCTGTAATCTCCACTCCTTCGAGTTCAGTTTGTGAGAGCTCCATCCGAGCTATCGGCAGGGTAATGTCCGCATTAACAAGTATATTCTTATACAGCGTCTCATAGCCCAGATAGGAATAGCGGATAATATAGCTGCCACCATCGAGTGATGTGCTATATATACCGCAAGAGTCTGATACCGCACCTGTTACAAGCGTACTGTCTGACTGATTCAGAAATGCCACATTTACCATCGGCATTACTGCATTTTCTGAATCTATGATTTTTCCTTTAACAAAATACTGACCATAGACAGGCATTATGATGAAACTGCCTATTATACCTAAAACCGTTGTTCTCATTGGCTAAATTTACACAATAATCTTATTCAAAAATTGTAGCTAGAAGCGTATTATATTTCCAGCATTCATGTTAATTATTTTTCCTATTGTATGACTTCAATCCGAGCTTAAACTACACAAATAGATAATAAACCTACTCTTAACCTTTGGATACTGAAAATATTCAGCATCTTTAATTAATCAATTAGTTCCTAATATTTGACTATAACAAGTCTTTAATGTAGTAAGTCGATTATTTTTTAATGCCCGAACCGTGAAGTGTCTACTTCTTTTACCTCCTGCTTTTATATCCGCCAAAACGGTATGTAAAGTTCAGAGATACTGTACGGGTGTAGAAAGAACTGTTCATATCCAAATACTGACCTTTGAAGCGAACCTTCATATCCGGCATGCTGGAATTAAAGATGTCACTGCAACGTGCCGTAAGCGTACATTTGTCTTTGGCAAAGTTCCACTTCATTCCGGCTGTAAGATTGAATGTGCTTGCAAGATCCAACGTTCCCTGAATGAAAGGTGTTTGTACGTTCCCTGTCAACTCAAACGAAAGGTTCTTTCCAATCTTGAAAGTATTATCAAGTGTTCCGACAAATATCCATTTCTTACGATCAAAAGGTATGTCAAAAAATTGGTCACATTTCTGTCGTGCCTGCATTCCTACAAGTGTAAGCCTTGCATCATACCAGCTCCCCATACTGAACGGTACAATGATATTGGCTCCTATCATACGCATATAGTTCCAGTTAGTGTTCTTGTATATCAATGCCAGCCGGTCGGTTGCCTGATAAGGAGACTGAGCAAAGTAATCGGATGTATGTTTATAGAACAGGCCAACGATATACTTCTGTTTCAATATATAGTTTCCATTCAGATTATAGTTCGTCATAGGTCTTAAACCAGGCGTTCCCTGAATTTCAGAATATCCATTCAGATAGGTGACTGAAGACTGCATATCCCAGTAACCAGGATATGTCTTGTCTGTTGACAGGGATAGCTGGAAAATATGTTGCGGACTTTTCAGATATGTCAACGAGGCTTGCGGATAGACTGCCCATTTGTGATAATTGCCAATAGTATAATATTCCCCAGTAGCCGAAACAGTGAACGAAGTCCCTGTTGCCCAATTCTTGCTCAGCGAGAAATAGAAATTAGTTGTCTGCTCTTCCAGCTTAGCATCAGTATTTTCAGGTTTTATATTACCTGTCACATTATTATAAGTCTGAAAATCGTAGTTTTTTGTATAGAGATAGGAAACACCGTAACCTATACCCCAATTATTGGGCAGACTATGTTTCTGGTCTGCATAAACAGAGTAACGGTCAATACGCTGGCCGCCGGTCAGGGTATATGCGTTTTCACTATTATCTGTAAGCTGTGTTAACATTGTCTGGTTATTATCAGAAGTGAATCGGGTATAATCACCGCCTAATTCGAGTCCGAAACCGGAACTGTATTGTACAGCTATGTTATGCATCTTATTTTCTGTAAATTTATCGAGAGTGGATTGCTGAAAACTTCCGTCTGCTATACTACGACCGTTTCTGTCGGGAGTAAAACTTCCGGTATAAGCAATATTCAGACGATTCTTTTCATTGATATTGTATTCCAGAGCCGTTCTTACATTATGCATCCAGCTTTTGGTACTTAGTTTCTCATTTTGAGTTATTTCATAAACCTTATCGCCTAATGTATGTCTGGAGAACAAGTCCGTATATTCCATTATTTTGGCATTGTCGGCCCCATACATTACATCCAGAGTTACTTTAGGCGTAGATGATCGGAAATTACCATTCGCACCGCCACTACTGAAATACCTGTTCTGATAATATGTGCTCAACTCTCCCTGAAATGAATAGTCATTTGAGCGTTTCATCACCACATTGATGACAGCTCCACGCACATGGAGTTCAGGAGGGGCACTGTATATGACTTCTGCTTTCTCTACACGATCTACCGGTGTATTGCGCAGCAATGTTTCCAACTGATCTGCTCTCATAGTCGTAGGCTTGCCGTTCATCACAATTGTAAGAGAACTAGCTCCTGCAAGAGAAAGAGTCCCGTTACTCTCCTGTACCCCCGGTAGTTTGGATATAGCCTCGTATGCATTGTTTACAGCCCGTTTCTCAGAAAGAACCGAAAGATCATATCCAAGCCGCCCGTCTTCTACTTTAACCAATGGTCTTTCTCCCTTAATTACTACTTCCTCCAGATTATAGTCTTTCGGCTCCAGTGTAATGATGCCGACATCATGAGCCCGACCTTTTATTTGTCTGGTCTGATAAAGTAAGTGCTGGACAATAAGCTGATAACTCTCCGGCTCCGGTTTAAGCATAAATGTACCGTCGGCCGCAGAGATAGTAGCCTCTAAATAGGTTGAATCCGGTAGTTGCATGACAATGGTCGCACCTTCTACCGGTTGTTGATGGATGTCTACTATTGTTCCTTTTATCTGACTAAAGGCCCAAACCGGCAATGCTGTATACAGCAATAGTCCTATCAATCGCTTTGATTTCATTACATTTATTTCTTACGATCGTTTTCTAAAAACTGCCTCTCTTCTTATGCAGTTTCCTGCTTTACCAGTTTTCTGCTACAAATGTATAAGATTATATCAGAAAAGCTTCCTCTTTTCCCTTCTTTAAAATAAGGCATAATAAACTTTAACTGAAAAACGATAGTGTATCGGAATGATAGGAATAATAAAAAAAGTCCTGAAAACCGGTCAAGTTTTCACGACTTCTCAATGTTTTGCCTCACGGGCTGGTACACCCTCAAGAATACGAACCCTGGACCCACTGATTAACAGTCAGTTGCTCTACCAACTGAGCTGACAGTGCATCCTCTATACATTGTCAAAATTCTCGTGCAACTCTATCTGAAAGTACACCCTCAGGGATTCAAAGCCAGGACCCACTGATTAATAGTCAATTGCTCTACTCACTGAGCTCAGAGTGCATTTCCTTTCCTTTGCGGCTGCAGAAATATGATCTCTATTTGACTGGACACATAAGATGCAGGCGAATCTGAACGATCTCGTGCATTTCATTTTCGAATTTCAATAACAAGCTGCTTTACACGCGTATACTCA
>BABD01000087.1_pt1 | contig 15628 bp, 8 predicted proteins | sample 270328 | NCBI WGS metagenome assembly BABD01 (sample SAMD00036533, study PRJNA27873) | human gut metagenome | isolation source: feces from healthy human sample In-D, Adult, Male | reverse complement strand
AGGCCTGAGCTTGTCAGGAGAAATGTTATGGGTATAGATAGCGTATCCCATTCCACCCACTATATTAAGTTTACCAAACACTCCGTTATAAAGTAAACTGACATTATAAAGTTGCATATCATCCAAAAGTGGGTTACCTCTCCTCACTTGAAGAAAGTCAACAGTTTGGTCTACATTATTCATATAACTAATGTCTGGCTGATTTACACCCACATCAGCCGCTAAGGTCAGTTGCTGTTTCTTATTGAACTGATAGCTGAATTTAGAACTGGTTTTCAAAGAACAATAACGACGTACGTCTTCCGTATGCAATTTATAATTCATCCATGAAAGCCCGGGTCTTAATATCATAATGAAATGTTCGCCAAATCGTTGGGAATAATTAAACATAAACATACTTTCTCCTGTCCATAAATGTTGCCAAGAAGAATAATCTCCGGCATAAGTGGAAGATGTTATATTATGGTAATGCCTAATATCAACTCCCAAAGAATTCTGATGCTGTAATCGAAGATTATAATTAGCGGAAATATTAAAAGAATAAAGATCTTCTTTCACATCACTTAATGAATAATTTTCATTCTCTGTATATTGTCTTGTATAGTCATTCTGAGTATAGCTTCCTTTAGCCGTAAACTCTAAAGTTTGGTTCTTTCCTATATTGAAATCGCCAAACAAACGAACCGAGGGACTCAAACTCTGCTCTTGTTTGCTGTCAACAGAGTGAGTACTTTGGGTATAATGTCCTGAATAGTCTAACAAGTCATTGCTTTCATCAGAAGGGGTTTCATTACGCACCAATGAAACTTGAGCGGAAAGATTACGTTTCTTGTTTGCGTTGCTAACCTTGAACTGTATATACTGTTGATTGTTTCGGTAATCTCCGGCTACAGTTTCTCTATTCCGATAAATCTCATAGTCAGGAAAAAGAATTGTTTCGTCCTTATCCACTACACTTCCTTTATATTTCTGCATTATATGTCCACCCCAAAAAGAATAACTGGTATTGCCATAAGCAACTTTACCTCCTACATTATAGTCACCAGCCATATATCCGACAGTTTGTTTACCATCGGCAAATAGATAACCTCCCGTCTGGCGTTTCTTCACAATATAATTAATGGCGGCATTATTGCTGGCATATTTTCCTGTGGGTATATCATAATATTCTACTTTCTCAATATCACGAGGACGCAAACTTTGCACGTCACGATAATCAGCCTCTTCTCCATTAATATATAAGGTAACATTTCCCGTAGAGTTTGAAACAGCTCCTGTTTTTCGGTCTACACTAACATCTGGAATCATCAGATTATACAGTAAATCATAACCAGTTGAAGCGTGTTTCAACTGCTGTTTATCAGGAAGTATCAGTACACGGTCTTTTTGACGGATAAACGAACTTCCTTTTACCACTACTTCCCCCAGCATCACGTTGTCGGTTTTCAATGCAACCGTAGGAACTGTCACATTCACATTTCCCACGGTTACCGAAATTATTTTCGATTTATAACCAATCAAACTAAACCGTAACAAATAATCATTAGGTGCAACTGTTTCAATCACATAATATCCCAAAGAATCGGTTATCGTACCTAAAACAAGAGTTGAATCATTCTTTAACAAACTAATTGTAGCATAAGCCAATCCTTCTTTATTCTCATTCAATAAACGCCCCGATAATTTATTTTGGGAATAGACTTGACATAAGCTGAATATACAAAGAAAGAAAGTTAAAATAGCTTTCATAAAATATGTTTTTAAAACAATAAAAAACAAAGTAAAGGGTACATCGAAAACCCTATTATAATCATTCTGAAAAGCAATCATAACATCTAAAAAGGGGACGTATCAAATTCTGCATTGAAAATGATACGACCCTTTCCGTGTTTTTTAGGATACTCAAATCTTAAATAAAAAGTTCATCTTTCCAAAAATCAAGTTTTGAAATACCCTCACCACTTTGTTAAAAATCAACGAAACAATTGTGTTCACAACCTGAAGCAGAAGACAGCAGAGAAGAGTCAGAAGCTGAAGTTACATCCAACAATCCGCCTACAGCCAATGGATCTGTTTCCAAACGTTGTTCCAATTCTTTCACATCAAATTCTGACAATTCAGAATTCAATGAAACCAATTCTTGGTTTCCTTTCTTGTTTGTGTTCATAATAATTAATTTTAAATTAAATATTTATTAATACTATGCTTTCCACCTTGCATAAGCCCGGTTTACAGCACTTTCAAAAAGTCTTTTATAAGAACCACAAAATACAAACTTTCCATTCTTATAGTGCGCCGTACATCCTCCGCTACAAAAAAGGCCATACCGACATTTTCTACAAGACTGATGTTGTGTAATATCATTGCCATGCCATTCATCACAAACAACTTGATTCCACCTAACACCATATTCATCATAAACGCCTAACAGTGCTTTCGGATTACCAATTCTTTCCCAACAAGGATAAATATTGCCTAAAGGATCCAATATATACCCATTAGATTGTGCTCCACAAAATACTGATTGGAACACGACAGGTTTTCCCTCTTTTAGAGCTGTATATATTTTTTTTGAAATTCCATAATCTTGCGCTAAAGACAGTGTTCCGTATTCTTTATGTTTCTCCATAAAATCTTGAAGCGACAATAAATGCAAAGTCTGATGCTCTGAAGTTTGAATCGAATCATTATCCGAAATCAAAGCTGAATACAACTTAAAATTGGGATTATTCATAAAACCCTTTTGAGTAAAGTACTCCTGCAATAAAGCAACATCCTTGATATTTCGTGCATCAGTATTTACCCTAACAGATACCGACACCCCTTTTTCTAAAACCATACGAATATTGGAAACAATTTTATCAAAAGTAGTATCACATTGATAATGGATTCTACGCAAATTATGCATATCCTTCATGCCATCCATCGTAATTTGCAATCGGGTAAATATATCCGGTGACAATATATCCGCAAAGGCATCCAAATCATATCCATTAGTTGCTGCATCAAAATAATATCCTCGTTTTCTACCTTCCGAAACTATATAATTGATTATAGCTCTATTTTCTTTAAGGAAAGGCTCTCCACCATAAAGTGTAATCACCTCTTTACGTAATTCTTTATGTGGCCGAATAAACTCCATCGCATGAAAAGCTTTGTCTACCATTGATTGGTTTAATACAATCCGATGTATTCCATCTTTATTTTCCCTACTTTCATAACAATAAGGACAACGGAAGTTACAATTGTAAGTTACAACCAAAGTAAAAGATGTATTCAAAATATCACTTTTTTTATGCAAAGCCGTTGCCATACGAGCCACATAAGCATATTCCTCTTCTTGGCTTCTGGTAGTAATATATCCCCGTTTTATCAATGCTTGTAAGGTATCTTCCGGTAAATCTACACCAGAAGCTACAGCCTGAATCTTTTTCAGCAGACTTTCGGTTACAATGTCGATGGCTCCCGTATAGCCATGAATCAGCATATACTTGCCCGGTTCGCTTTCCAACTTGACCGGAATCAGATACGATGAAGTTCTTAACGTTTCCATTGGGATGATTTTACTTGGTGAACTGATAAATTGCATACTTTCCGTCTTGACACAATGTAACTGTATACAGTCCGTTTGTCCAGTCGCCTATCAAAATAGGATATACTCCTTTGGCTGGTAATGACAAATGAGCTTCGGTGTACACGATATGTCCCTGTGCATCCTTTATCTGAATACTAAAGTCGTCTATTTGCTTATCTGTAGAAAGTAAGAGCAAGTTTCCTTCTGTTCTAATGAAGATGTGCTGCGACAGTGAACGATTGGTTCCATTTTTCCAGCCATTATTTTCTTCCACATTTTCTTCTTCCTCAAATCTTGTGTTTGCCTGAATTGATATGGACGAACCCAAACAAAGTATAAAAAGTAGTGTTTTCATAACTCTTTTCCATTTTAAAATTCACCGACAAAAGTATAGGAAATGCATATTGGAGGGTGAAAAACGATTACGCATTTTTTATGCATTATAAAAGTGTATTGATAACCAGCTGTTTAGTCTGGTGAAAAGAGGGGTGCGAACGAATGCTTATAGAATGAATTGGACTAAAAAATCCACATTAATTGAACAAAAAGTCCACTTCTTTATACAGGAAATATCATTCCAGACGTTTCAAAAACTCCCTGGCTACAGACATGTTTGTCTTTTCTCCTGTCATTTTATGATACAAACGGGTCAGTATCGAATTGACGGCAGAAGGAGAGTGGGCGATAAGTGCTGATATCCTATTGGTCGATATCCCGATTTTAATCAAACAGCAGGTACGAAGCTCTAATTCTGTTAATTTAGGATTCAGGCTGTATAGTTTAGATATAAATGTAGGATACACCTTGTTTAAAGCATTAACCAATTGCCGCCAATGGTCTTCACTCAGCTCCCGGCTTTGAGTAACACGGCAAAAATGAAGATAAATGGCAGATTGCTGAAAAGTTTCTAGCCTTTTTTCCAGACTCTGCTGTTTTTCTGACAATGTTACCTGCGAATTTTCTTCAAGAGTAAGTTCCTTATTCAGCCGTTGCTTCTTGTGGAAAATATGGATATTCCTGCCCATATAAATCATTCCTGCCACCAGTATAATATAGTGCCAGCGCCTGTATATGCCGTAGCCTTTTCATGTGCGAGAGCAGATCAAGTTTTTCTGCTTCGTGATTGATGCGTACTGTCGCTTCTGTACGTGTCATTCTGCTGATGGAGTCGGACACCTCCCGATAGCAGCGGGCGTAACGGTGTGCATCTTCCTGTTTGCCTTGTGAGAGTGCTATTTCCTTCAATATGCCATAGGCTGTGCGGCGATGATAAATGTCATTTGTCTGTAATGCCTCAACCGAATAGAATAAGGCAGAATCTAGATTGTTTTTCTGCCAATAATATTTGGCAAGTACTAAAGCTGCTAATTCATCGAAATGGTCACCCAATATTTTATAGGCCCATGCTTTTGCCGTATTATGCCTTCCTTGTGCGTAACTGAAGTCGGCCCATTCGCTCAGTACACCGTATGCCGGTCTGGTGAATCCTTTTTCTTTCATCAGGTTATATGCCTTGCGGTAATACACTTCTGCGCTGTCTGGACTGTACTGCCGGTCGAATATTCGTGCTATATCTCTCCAGCTGTAGGCAATTCCCAGATAATCATCGCATTTTATGTTATATACCAATGCCTGCCGTAAAGCTTTCATGCTTTCATGGTATGCTTTTTGATAAGCATACAGGGCCGCCAGTTGTCCGTAGATGCGACCGTTCAGCGTATCGTGGTTGCAGCCCACCTCGGCTGCACTCAGGTATGTACGTATTGCCCTTGATGGTTCGTTGCAGTCGCGGTACACTCCTGCCTTGTAGTAAAGCGCTTCCGCCAGCCTCCGGTCATCTCCTTGCTGCTCGTAGAAGCGTACTATGCGGTTTATCAGCGAATCGGAGGTGTGCGGAATATAGAGTTTGTCTTCGGCTTTGATTCGTAGCATGTGGCAGTACATCCGTTCTTCTTCCGTCAGTTCCTGCAAGGATGCGTCGATCGAGTCCAGACAGGCAATGGCACTGTCCGGACAAGCTTCTGCCCAGTACTCCGCCTGTCTGATCAGGGGAGGGTAGGATGTTTTCCGGTTGCGGCAACCACATGCTCCTATCAGCAGAAGCAACAGCAGGAAGTAAGCTGTTTTCTTCATTGCATTTCTTTACGCTGTGCAAATATACGATTTTACGGTATTCCGACAAATTTGTCTGGCATGGAAGTCCGTAAAACTCGTGCAGCTTACGTTCGCTTCATTGCAGCCTATGATTTTAGTTAACTTTCATGATAGCCGAGTTGATGGTGCGGTCTACATCGTTTTTGTCGCGTGAAGTCTTGCGACCAAAATCGAAGGTATAAGCCACCTTCACATATCCCGTTTGCTGGTTGATGCGGCTGGTCCGTACTTGGCTATACTTGTAAACGCCGTAATCCGCATGTTCCTTATAGCGGACATGTTTCGTAAACGGGTTTTCCGTACCGGCTTCCAAGTACCAGCCTTTGTGGCTCCAGCTTACGGATGCACCATAAGAAGCCGGTTCCTTTACTGTTACCAATGAATTCATATCCAACTGGCTGGATGCGGTACGTCCGTAAACATTCAATGCAAAATCTTTTAAGAAATAGTTTACATCTAATATCCCAAGAAAACCGTTTTGATTCATGGAAAGGTTCGTTACATGGACGTTTACATATTGCCCTGTAAATTTAGCACGTAGATGATCTGAAAACTTATAGGAGAGTGCAAGTCTGGCACCTAAATTATAAGCGTTCGAATTGGAAAGGAAACTGGAAACAAGCTTATCCTCTTCTATATAATAATGCGTACGGATATTATTGTCCGCAAATCCCCAAACCATCATCAGTTGTGCATTGAAACGGTTTATTGGTAAATTATAAATCATTCCAATATCATAATATTTTGTATTGTCCAGATATGGATTGCCTCTTTTGATCTGGATAAAATCTACCGTTTGGTCTATATTATTCATATAGCTTATTTCTGGTTGCTCATTGGCTATGTTCGCAATAAATGCCAATTGCTGTTGCTTATTTATATGATATACAAATTGGGAACGTAAGCGTATAGACCAATGCTGTTGCCCATCCAGTCCGTGTAATTTATAATTGACCATAGAGACTCCCGGACGGAAATCCAAGCTAAACTTCTCTCCAAAACGCTGGTTATAGCTTACGTGCAGCATAGTCTCGCTCATCCATAAATGTTGCCAAGAATCATAATCCCCTTTATAATCAGAAGAGGTGATGTCATGGATATGCCGGATATCAACGCCAAAAGAATTGTTGTGGCGAAGTGGCAGGTTGTACTTCCCGAAGAAATTGAAGGAATACAAATCTTCGTTTACATCACTCAATGATGTTTCGTCCGCTTCTTGATAGGTGCGGGTATAAGTGTTCCGCCCATACGAACCTTTAAGTGTAAATTCTAAATTCTGTCCTTTAGGTAGCTCAAAGTTGCCGTAAAGCCGTAAGGAAGGTTTTAAGTTGTTTTCGTCTTTAGCGTCAAAAGAGGAAACCTGACGGTTATAATATCCCGAATAAGCCAATAAGGCTTCGCTTCCGTTTTCGGGAGTATCATCACGCACAAAGGCTGCTTGGGCTGAAAGATTATGTTTCTTTGTTACGTTGCTTACCTTAAACTGTACATATTGCTGGTTGTTCTTATAGCGTGAGGCAGAGGAGGTATGTTCCCGGTCTATCTCATAGCCGGGAAAGAAAATGCTTTCGTGTTTTTCGGTACAGTCGTCTTCATATTTCTTCATCGCATATCCGCCCCATAACGTATAACTGGTGTTCCCATGTGATACTTTGGCACTCACATTGTAATCTCCGTTCAAATAACCGATGGTCTGTTGTCCGTCTAACGATACATATCCGCCCGAACGGTATTGTTTCGTGATGTAATTGATAGCGGCAATATCACTCGAATAACGTCCGGTAGGCACATCGAAATATTCCACCTTTTCTATATCGCGCGGGCGAAGACTTTGCACGTCCCGATAATCGGCTTTTTCCCCATTGATATACAAAGTCACCGTGCCCAAGCCATTCGAGACTTCTCCTTTCTTTCGGTTTACCTCAATATCAGGTATCATCAGGTTGTATAGCAGGTCATAACCGGTATTTGCGTGTTTGATGTGTTGTTTATCTGGAATAATCAATACCCTGTCTTTCTGACGGATAAACGAACTCCCTTTTACTACAACTTCTCCGAGTACAACGTTTTCTGTTTCCAGCGTGACAAGAGGAACTTCTAAATTTTTATCAGACATTTTTATCTGGATGAACGCTGGCTTATAGCCGATTGAGCTGAGAGCTACTAAATAGTTTCCTTTCTCTATATTGTTGAAGACATATTTCCCCAATGTATCTGTGGTAACTCCTGAAACAAAAGTTGAATCAGTTTCTAGCAGGCGGACTGTTACATAGGGCAATGGCTTTCCGTTGTTTTCTACTGTCCCGTATAATTTATTCTGCGCTTGCATAGAGTTGCCCAATAATGCCAATGACATTATTAATAATCCGGTTTTATTCATAAGAAATGTGTTATGTTGAATAATCGTTTGGTTAACTTGCAGTATCAGGATATGTTCTTTCGTTTGGAGAAGAACAAATTTGTAGAATCAAATGTATGGGAAAAGTACTTTTTGCCGAAAAAACAATGTTCACAATTTGTTCACATTTTGCAAATTATTGATATTCAGTAGAATAAAATAGCTATGCTTGAGTGTTGAAATGGAGAAATTATACCAGTTTATATAAGAACTCGGTCATTTTTTGCACGCTGCCTTTTTCTCCGGTTATCTTTGTGTACAACCGGCTCAGGGTATTGCTGATGGATGAAACCGAGTGGCTCAGCAGTTCTGCCATCTGCGTGCGTGACATGCCTATCTTTGTCAGGTAGCAGACACGGAGTTCGTGCGAGGAGAGTTTCGGGTAGTACTGATACAGTGTGGATGTAAAGTCAGGATAAGCCTTGTTTATGGCCTCCGTCAGCTGTTGCCAGTATTCATCAGTCAGTTCTGAACTGCGTGTTACGGAGAGGAATGCAGCAAAAGATTGTCTGGCAGTCGAGGGTGTTAGGTTTTCCTCCTCATGCTGATTTTCGGTTATTATATGCGCCTCATCCTTTTGTGGCTCTTTGCGGCGGGCACGGATATTCCTGCCCATATAAATCATTCCTGCCACCAGTATAATTAGTGCCAGCACCAGTATATGCCGTAGCCTTTTCATGTGCGAGAGCAGATCAAGTTTTTCTGCCTCGTGATTGATGCGTACTGTCGCTTCTGTACGTGTCATTCTGCTGATGGAGTCGGACACCTCCCGATAGCAGCGGGCGTAACGGTGTGCATCTTCCTGTTTGCCTTGTGAGAGTGCTATTTCCTTCAATATGCCATAGGCTGTGCGGCGATGATAAATGTCATTTGTCTGTAATGCCTCAACCGAATAGAATAAGGCAGAATCTAGATTGTTTTTCTGCCAATAATATTTGGCAAGTACTAAAGCTGCTAATTCATCGAAATGGTCACCCAATATTTTATAGGCAAATGCTTTTGCCGTATTATGCCTTCCTTGTGCGTAACTGAAGTCGGCCCATTCGCTCAGTACACCGTATGCCGGTCTGGTGAATCCTTTTTCTTTCATCAGGTTATATGCCTTGCTGTAATACACTTCTGCGCTGTCCGGACTGTACTGCCGGTCGAATATTCGTGCCATATCTCTCCATCCGTAGGCAACTCCTTTATCGTTTTTGCATCTGATATTATATACCAATGCCTGCCGTAAAGCTTTCATGCTTTCGTGGTATGCTTTTTGATAAGCATACAGGACCGCCAGTTGTCCGTAGATGCGACCGTTCAGCGTATCGTATTCGCAGCCCACCTCGGCTGCACTCAGGTATGTACGTATTGCCCTTGATGGTTCGTTGCAGTCGCGGTACACTCCTGCCTTGTAGTAAAGCGCTTCCGCCAGCCTCCGGTCATCTCCTTGCTGCTCGTAGAAGCGTACTATGCGGTTTATCAGCGAATCGGAGGTGTGCGGAATATAGAGTTTGTCTTCGGCTTTGATTCGTAGCATGTGGCAGTACATCCGCTCTTCTTCCGTCAGTTTCTGCAAGGATGCGTCGATCGAGTCCAGACAGGCAATGGCACTGTCCGGACAAGCTTCTGCCCAGTACTCCGCTTGTCTGATCAGGGGAGGGTAGGATGTTTTCCGGTTGCGGCAACCGCATGCTCCTATCAGCAGAAGCAACAGCAGGAAGTAAGCTGTTTTCTTCATTGCATTTCTTTACGCTGTGCAAATATACGATTTTACGGTATTCCGACAAATTTGTCTGGCATGGAAGTCCGTAAAACTCGTGCAGCTTACTTGTGTTGCTGCCTATTTCTATTATTCCACTTTCAATATTGCGCTATTGATATTATAATCAACATCATTTCTGTCACGGGAAGTTTTCTTTCCGAATTCGAATGTATAGGCTACCTTTACGTATCCGCTTTGCTGATTATATCGGTAATATTGGTAACGGTCGAAACTATATACCTCCGAAGTCAGATAATTTCGTGTCTTGCTGCTGTCGATAAACGGATTATTCGTACCTCCTTCCAGTGACCAGTTGCCGTGATTCCAACTCAATGAAAGCCCATAACAGCCGTCCTGTTCGCTGTAAATACCACTCATACTCAACTCCTTGCTTTTCATTTGTCCGTAGATATTCAGCGCAAAATCTTTCCAGAAGTAATTGATGTCCAGTTTACCGTACACACTGTTTTCATGTTCTTTTTCTGTTCCTGTTATCAATCCACGCTGCCAGCGTCCGCTAATTTTCAAACGTAAAGCATCAGTCACCTTGTACGAAAGATCCAATCCACCACGGAACGAATGGTAATCTCCGTCACCTCTGAATGTTTCCACCACTTTATCCCCTTCAATAAAGAAAGCAGGCAGGGTAGTGTTTATCTCCGTATCATACATGAAGATTCCAAACAAGTTGAAGCGTCCGAACTGTACGCTATAGTTGGCTGATGCCGAATACATGGAAATCTTAGGTAAATATGGATTACCACGTTTCACATGAAGCATATCCACTGTCTGCTCAGCCGTGTTGATGGTATTGATTTCGGGATAGGCATTACCTACTGCCATTCCTCCGCCAAGGAACTGCTTCTTGCTGATGCTGTACATCAAGGCTACAGAACCTCGCGGGCTGATCCGGCTGATTTTGTCTTGGCCATGCAGACGATACTGTAAGGAAGACATACCCGCTTGTGCATCTAACGTGAGCTTCTTGCTCAACTTGTGATTATAATTAAGAAATAATAAGGTTTCACCCGACCACAGATGTTGCCAGGAAGGAGAATCACCTTTATAGGTAGTCGAACTGATACGATGCATATGAAGAACTTGAGCTGTCAGAGAGTTACCGTGTTTAAACTTGGCATAATATTTTACCGAGGGAGAAAGCGTGTACATTTCTTCCTGCACATTGCTATGTGAAATAAACTTGTTTTCCAGGTACGAGCGGTCATAACTGTTGTCGGTGTAATCTCCATTCAGCGTACACTGCAATTTCTGATTCTTATTGAAACGGAATTCTCCATATAGGTTTAACGACGGTTTCAGCGAACGCTGTTCCATCCTGCTATGGGAGGATGAGCTGGGATATTGCTCCGAATAGGTCAGGCTGCTTTCCTGTTCACTGCCCGGCTCCTCACTGCGTACCAACGCTATCTTGGCCATCAGTTTTCGTTTGTCGGTCTGGTTCAATATACTCAACTGTGCATATTGTCTATTGTTCTTCTTGCGGTCTAAGTCCGTATTGCCTTGTTTTACAATACTATGTTCCGGGAAATAATAGGTTTCTGTATTTATGCCTCCCTCATTCTCATATTCTTGCATAGAATGTCCGCCAAACAACGTATATGAAGTATTACCACTATACAGCTTGACTCCCAAGTTATAATCTCCTTTCAGATAACCGATTGTCTGGTCCGCATCTGCCGACACATAACCTCCGCTTATTCGTTTCCTAGTAATAAAATTCACGGAAGTTTTATCTCCGGCATATTCTCCGGTGGGCATATCCATGTATTCTATCCTTTCAATATCTTTCGGGCGTAGATTCTTTATTTCCCGATAGTCTGCTTCGCGTCCGTCTATATATAAAGTGGCGTTTCCGCCCATGGCTGATACTGTTCCTTTCCGGCGGTCGACATCCATGCCCGGAATCATCAGATTATAAAGCAAATCGTATCCTGTATGTGAGTGTTTCAACTGCTGCTTGTCGGGAATTATCAGTATTCGGTCGTCTTTACGGATGAATGAACTTCCTTTAATTTCTACATTGTTTAGCATTATATTGTTAGTCTGTAAGGTAATGACTGGTAATGTCCTGTCATTCTCACCATTGCTAATTACAGGAATTGTCTTGGTAAGATAGCCGATTGAACTGACAGACATCAAATATTCTCCTTTCCGTACTGTCATTTTATAGTTACCGGTACTATCGGTTGCTGTTCCTTGTACAAAAGTAGAATCCGGTTGTAATAATTGAATTGATGCATAAGGAACAGCAGTTCCAGTTTCTGATTTTACAATACCTTTCAGTATAGACTGTGCTTGAAGAGAAACAGTTAGCAAACTACTGCTGAAAAATAGAAGTCCTACTATAAATTTCATAAGTAATTAAATTTTTTCAATACTCTAAATAAGGTTTTACAAAGTATAATTTGCAGTATCAAGATATGTTTTGTCGTTTTGTGAATGAACGAATTTGTAGAATCAAATGTATGGGAAAAGTACTTTTTGCCGAAAAAACAATGTTCACAATTTGTTCACATTTTGCAAATTATTGATATTCAGTAGAATAAAATAGCTATGCTTGAGTGTTGAAATGGAGAAATTATACCAGTTTATATAAGAACTCGGTCATTTTTTGCACGCTGCCTTTTTCTCCGGTTATCTTTGTGTACAACCGGCTCAGGGTATTGCTGATGGATGAAACCGAGTGGCTCAGCAGTTCTGCCATCTGCGTGCGTGACATGCCTATCTTTGTCAGGTAGCAGACACGGAGTTCGTGCGAGGAGAGTTTCGGGTAGTACTGATACAGTCTGGATGTAAAGTCAGGATAAGCCTTGTTTATGGCCTCCGTCAGCTGTTGCCAGTATTCATCAGTCAGTTCTGAACTGCGTGTTACGGAGAGGAATGCAGCAAAAGATTGTCTGGCAGTCGAGGGTGTTAGGTTTTCCTCCTCATGCTGATTTTCGGTTATTATATGTACCTCATCCTTCTGTGGCTCTTTGCGGCGAGCACGGATATTCCTGCCCATATAAATAATTCCTGCCACCAGTATAATTAGTGCCAGCGCCAGTATATGCCGTAGCCTTTTCATGTGCGAGAGCAGATCAAGTTTTTCTGCCTCGTGATTGATGCGTACTGTCGCTTCTGTACGTGTCATTCTGCTGATGGAGTCGGACACCTCCCGATAGCAGCGGGCGTAACGGTGTGCATCTTCCTGTTTGCCTTGTGAGAGTGCTATTTCCTTCAATATGCCATAGGCTGTGCGGTGATGGTAAATGTCGGTTCCCTGTAATGCTTTGCGACAATATGCTTCGGCAGAGTCCGGACGGTTTTCAGCCTGATAAGATTTGGCAAGCGTAAGTGCTGACAATGAACTGAAACGGTGTTTCAGCACTTCGTATGCCATGTCTTTTGCCTGCTCTGTTCTGCCGTTTCCATATTTGAAGTCGGCCCATTCGCTCAGTACACCGTATGCCGGTCTGGTGAATCCTTTTTCTTTCATCAGGTTATATGCCTTGCTGTAATACACTTCTGCGCTGTCCGGACTGTACTGCCGGTCGAATATTCGTGCCATATCTCTCCAGCTGTAGGCAATTCCCAGATAATCATCGCATTTTATGTTATATACCAATGCCTGCCGTAAAGCTTTCATGCTTTCGTGGTATGCTTTTTGATAAGCATACAGGACCGCCAGTTGTCCGTAGATGCGACCGTTCAGCGTATCGTAGTTGCAGCCCACCTCGGCTGCACTCAGGTATGTACGTATTGCCCTTGATGGTTCGTTGCAGTCGCGGTACACTCCTGCCTTGTAGTAAAGTGCTTCCGCCAGCCTCCGGTCATCTCCTTGCTGCTCGTAGAAGCGTACTATGCGGTTTATCAGTGAATCGGAGGTGTGCGGAATATAGAGTTTGTCTTCGGCTTTGATTCGTAGCATGTGGCAGTACATCCGTTCTTCTTCCGTCAGTTCCTGCAAGGATGCGTCAATCGAGTCCAGACAGGCAATGGCACTGTCCGGACAAGCTTCTGCCCAGTACTCCGCCTGTCTGATCAGGGGAGGGTAGGATGTTTTCCGGTTGCGGCAACCGCATGCTCCTATCAGCAGAAGCAACAGCAGGAAGTAAGCTGTTTTCTTCATTGCATTTCTTTAGGCTGTGCAAATATACGATTTTACGGTATTCCGACAAATTTGTCTGGCATGGAAGTCCGTAAAACTCGTGCAGCTTACGTTTGCTTCATTGCAGCCTATGATTTTAGTTGGCTTTCATGATAGCCGAGTTGATGCTTCGGTCTACATCGTTCTTGTCGCGCGAAGTCTTCCGTCCGAAATCGAAAGTATAGGCAAGTTTCACGTAACCTGTACGCTGGTAGATGCGGCTGGTCTGTACCTGATTATACTGGTATACTCCGTAATCTGCATGTTCGCGGTATCGGCTGTGTCTGGTGAAAGGGTTCTCTGTTCCTGCTTCGATATACCAGCCTTTATGACTCCAGCTTACGGACGCACCATAGGTTGCGGGAGATTTTTCCGATATTAAAGAGCAGCGATTTAATTTACTTGTGGCAGAACTACCATGGATATTTAGAGAAAAGTCTGTCCAAAAATAGTTGATGTCTAATATGGCAATGGTACTATTATTTTTTATGTCCGGTAGCTGAGGTACATAAGTGTAGGAATATTTGGCTGTGAATTTTAGACGCGCATTATCAGAAACTCGATAAGAAGCAGCCAATGCTGCCCACCACTGATTCATATTCCTATCAGAACAGTAGGTAGATATAAGCTTTTCATCTTCAATAAAATAATCAACAGTTATATTATTGATATATGTAGTATATGCACCTGTAAGTTGCATATTCAAACGATTAAATTGTCCTTTATAGACAAGTCCCGCCACATATATCTTTGTATTATTAAGGTATGGATTTCCACGTTTTATCTGTAAAAAATCAATTGTCTGATTCACATTGTTGATATAACTGATATCAGGTTGGTCATTTCCGATATTCAATGAAGCCGCTAATTGATTCTTTTGATTTATGTTATAAAAGAGTACTGTTCCCATTCTGAACGATACATGTCGTTGTATAGCTTCGTTATGTAATTTATAATTAAGCCATGAGAATCCTGGTTTAAATATTAGATTTAATTTTTTCCATTGATGAAAATAATTTATATAGCACATTGTTTCCCCCATCCATAGATGCTGCCATGATAAATAATCTCCATCATATAGTGCAGAAGTAACTTTATGATGATGTTGTAAATCAATTCCAAAGGAATTGTGATTTTTAAGTTTGATATTATATTTAGCCGAAATATCAAATGAATATAAATCCTCATTAGCGTCAGTTAGTGACAAATTATTATTTTCTGAGTAATAACGTGAATAACTGTTTTGAGAATAACCTCCTTTTAAAGAAAGATTTAATGTTTGGCGTTTAGATAAGTTGAAATCGCCATATAATTGAACAGAGGGTTTTATATTTTTTTCTTTGCGCTGGTTTGAAGAATAAACATTTTCTTCATAGAATCCGGAGTAATTCAATAAATCATTCCTGCTGTCTTCAGGCGAATTGCTACAAACTAATGATATTTGGGCAGATAAGTTACGTTTTGATTTTCTGTCATTTACCTTAAACTGAATATATTCTTGCTTGTCAGTAACATTAGCATCCAATGTCTTTGTATTTCGGTTAATATTATAATCTGGAAATACGATTTTTTCACTTTTTTCTATGTATGATGACNGCTTCAGCC
>BABD01000026.1_pt1 | contig 15822 bp, 14 predicted proteins | sample 270328 | NCBI WGS metagenome assembly BABD01 (sample SAMD00036533, study PRJNA27873) | human gut metagenome | isolation source: feces from healthy human sample In-D, Adult, Male | reverse complement strand
GTACTATATGCCATCACAATGCTTTCTATATACGGAGGAAAATTGCCAACCATTATCATCAATAAAACAGGCAAAAACCCATATGTAGCACGTATGCAAGCAATGTTTATCTTTGCTTTATTCCCGTTGTTAGCTCTATTTGCTCAACCATTAGGAAATTATTCATATTGGTATCCGATTATCATTATAGGTATTGCAGGTGCAGCCCATCAGTCATGGTCGGCTAATATCTATTCTGTAGTAGGTGATATGTTCCCCAAGAGCACTATCGCTACCATCATCGGAATCGGTGGTATGGCAGGAGGTATCGGTTCATTCTTTATCAACATGGGCTCAGGACGACTGTTCGACTATGCAGCCGAAACCAATATGGTGTTTATGGGCTTTGAAGGTAAAGCAGCCGGCTACTTCATCATCTTCAGTATATGCGCAGTAGCTTATCTGATTGGATGGATAATCATGAAAATATTGGTTCCGAAATATAAACTGGTTAAGGTTTAATTAATTCAGGAATTAAGATAGTTCAACTCCCCTTTACATTCAGACGTTTAAAGAACAAAAGGAAAAACGTGAAGAATGTAAAGGGGAGTTTTGTTGTTCTTTCGCTTTAAACAACGTGAAATTACCTCCAACGTTTGTTCAGAAAAAATTATTTTTCGTACAAACCTTGATATCTTTTGTACAAAAGATCAGGCAAATAACTGCATGTTTTTTAAAAACAACATGATAAATTCCTTACTTTTACTTGTTATTTTTGAAAAACAGATAAAAGTAAGGAAATGTTAGCCTCATCTGATGTCAATTCTATTCGTTTTTTTCTGATAATATTTGATAAATTTTAAGGACATCTTCACTCATTTAAGATGTTTCTGAATCCATTTCAGCTGTCCATATTCCGTATCATCTGAGGTCCAATGCTCGTTTATAGGAGTAATAAGAGCATCTTTCGGACAATCGAGCACGTTGTAAACAATATAGCTGGTAGTAGGAGGACAAGTATCATCATTATACCCCCAGGTGATATATACCGGAACTTTTATCTGCTTTGCAAAATTTACTACATCATAATAAGCTAATGTACTTATTTTTTCGGGAGTATCCATGCCTTTATAGTTTTTGAACAAATGCGGATATCCTCCCGCACGTCCTGCCTTATAACCAGCCATATCACTCAATGCCGGATGATTAGCTACACACGCTGTCACACGCTTATCCAGTCCTGCCGTAACAATAGCAAGCGCTCCCCCTTGACTACCGCCCTGAACTATTACATTTTTTCCATCCCAATCAGGTTGAGAAGTAAGGAAGTCAATAGCACGTACGCAACTCATATAGACTTTTTTCATATAATAATTATCCCGGTTGTCTATACCATTAACCAGATAGTTTCCAAAAGCAGACGAAATTTCCTTAAACTCTTCGGTAGACATTTCCGGATTCAAGCCATGAATTTCCATTTCCAGACGGATGCATCCCTCTTCAGCATAATAAATATGACGCTTGGGCTCCTTGATAGTCTTTACTCCAGCTCCTGGAGGACACAATACCACAGGATATTTCCCTGGAGCTTTTGGACGGGTAAGATAACCATAAATATACGAACCGGGGCGGAAGCATTGCAGCTTAACCAAATAACAGTCAGCCTTTTCTGTAGAATATTCAGGAGCTGGTTTTATGGTATATTTCAACGGACACCGTGCTGCATCTTCCATATTTTTTTGCCAGAACTGATTAAAATCGTCAGGAAGCTCCGTATATGGCTGCAGCTTCTCGGGAGAGAAACCAATCTTAACGTGATGTTTATACGTTTTACCATTCACAACAGCAACCAGACGACAGTCACGGAATCCTGGATTTTTCATCGTTCCAACATTAATGACCGCACGTCCGTTTTTCAGCTTCACGGAGCCAGTTTTATCTGCTGGCATCATATCGCCCCCGAGTTCATATTTCAATTCCACCCCATCCTGAGGAATACCATATTTATAAAACTGAACTTCTACTTGAGCCTTTTCTCCCGTTTTATACAACCAGTCAGCATGATCGGGTACGGTTACCCACAATACATCACTTCGATAAGGATAATTCTCGGCGGAAGAAGAGAGAGCTGAAAACATAAATGCACAAATAAAACCTCCCTTCAAGAATAAAGACTTTACGTTTTTCATATCTATACCAATTGATTCGGTTGAACAATATTTTACCAATAGCAAAAATACATCAAAACACTTGTACTAATGTTTACTTTTTAGACATTGAAGTGTAATAACTCACCAAGATCTTCTACTATTGTATACTATTTACCGTCAAAATCAAAAAAGGATAGATACAAAAAAGGACCGTATCATAGTGCATATAGAGCAATGATACGGTCCTTTTTTATTACTGTTGGAACAGTCTGTATTTTACTTCACAATACTTAATTCTGATAATAAATACGTTTTACACGATTCGATACACTTGTCAAAATTTCATAAGGAATCGTATTGAGCTTATCTGCTAATATTGTTACAGGTAATTCATCACCAAAAATAATAGCTTTATCCCCTTCCTTACAATCAATATCTGTCACATCGATCATGCAGACATCCATACAGATATTTCCGACATAAGGAGCCTTCTGACCGTTTACCAGACAATAAGCATTACCATTTCCTAAATGTCTGTTCAAACCATCAGCATATCCAATAGGGATTGCAGCAATACGTGAATTACGTGTCAGAATTCCCTTCCGGCTATATCCTACAGTTTCATCTGCCGGAACATCGTGTATTTGCAAGATAGTTGTTTTCAAGGTACCAACATTATGCAGAATTTTATTAGTAAAAGGATCTATACCATATAATCCTATGCCTAAACGAACCATATCAAACTGTGCACCCGGATAACGTTCGATACCAGCTGTATTACAAATATGACGCAAAATTTTATGACTAAATCCTGCTTGCAGCTCAGCAGAAGCATTCTCGAAAGTTTCAATTTGCCGGCGAGTAAACGAATCAAAGCGTTCGGCATCACTACCTACCAGATGAGAGAATACAGAACGAGGAATTACAGCCGACTGACGATGTAAACGATCTACCAAGGCTGGGATTTCTTCAGGAGCAAATCCTAACCGATGCATACCCGTATCAATCTTGATATGTATCGGGAAATTGGAAACACCCTCACGTCCGGCAGCCTTAATCAATTCTTCAAGCAAGTGAAAACTGTACACTTCCGGCTCCAGTTTGTAGTCGAACATAGTTTTAAATGCCGTAAGTTCCGGATTCATAATGATTATAGAACTATTAATTCCTGCCTTACGCAAGTCTGCTCCTTCATCGGCTACTGCCACAGCCAGATAATCTACACGGTGATCCTCCAGCGTCTTCGCTATCTCAAACGAACCTGCTCCATAAGCAGAAGCTTTAACCATACATACCATTTTTGTATCTGGCTTAAGCTTATTACGATAATAATTCAGATTGTCGACCAAAGCCTCAAGATTGATCTCAAGAATCGTTTCGTGCACTTTCAACTCCAACAAATCTGTAATATCATCGAAATGGAACACACGAGCCCCTTTTATTAACACCACTTCATTGCGCAACGAAGATAAGATACCCGATTCTATCAATTCAGTAGTTGTACGGAAAAAGCGTTTATCGATTTCAAATCGTGAAGCCGCAGCAGATATTTCTTCACCTACTCCTATTATACGGTCTACCTTACGGCTATGTACCAAATCGGCTACCTGACGATAAAGCAATTTACTAGGTTGTCCACTCTCCAAAATATCTGATAAAATAAGCGTACGCCGACGACCTTTATCTTCTGTACGGCGGGCCATGAAATCAAGAGCAATGTCCAGTGAAGCAAAATCAGAATTATAACTATCGTTTATTAAAACACAACCATTCTTGCCTTCCTTCACTTCCAGACGCATGGCAACTGGTTCCAAATGAGCCATCCGTTCGGCAATATCCTCAGGAGAAACCATCAGATGCAATGCCACAGCAAGAGCATTTAATGAATTTTCAATGGACGCATCATCTATCAAAGGAATGCGGTACTCCTTCAAAAAGCCCAGATAGCGATATTTTACGGTAGTTCCGGTATCATCCTTTTCTATTTTTTCAATGAACAATGGACGTTCATTATCCTTCATCGACCAGGCTATCTCACGAGATGTAAACGGTGACTTCGAAACACAACTGCTTATCAACTCATTATCACCATTATAAATTATGACCTCACAGTCTTTGAAAAGCTGCAGCTTTTCCATACATTTATCCTGCAAGAAGAAAAATTCTCCTGATGTGCCCAACCGATATTTGTCAACACTCCGATAGTAGGCTGAATGATAGGCTGTAATGCTTCCATTTCACCCATTTCTGAAATTCCAGCCTCAAATATACCCAACTCAGTATGTTCGTTCATCATCCATACAGACAAGGGTACTCCTATCTGTGAGTTATAACTACGAGGTGAACGGGTAATTACTTTTTCAGGACTTAACAGTTGATAAATCCATTCCTTCACCACTGTTTTTCCATTACTTCCGGTAATACCTACAACAGGAACCTGGAACTGTTCACGATGTTTGGCAGCCAGACGCTGCAAAGCTTTCAGTGTATTTCCAACTTGCAAAAAATTGGCGTCAGCATAATGAGACAACTGCTCTGGCACATCAGTTACCACAAAATTTCTCACCCCTCTGGCGTAAAGTTCCGGTATGTATTTATGTCCGTCATTACGCTTTGTTTTTAAAGCGAAAAATAAAGTTTCTTCCGGAAAACACAATGAACGGCTATCCGTAAGAATCCAGTCAATAGTTGCCTGGTGTTTTCCTATTCTCTCAGCTCCAATGACGGAGGTTATTTCTTCAATCGAGTTTGACATAATGTTATTTCATTTTGTACGTCTAAGTACGGTAATTTTTCTTTTAACCTTTCTATCTTTAACATTATTTGACTTAGAAAAGTATAATAAGCTTCCGATTTTGCATTGAAAGGACGGTGGTCAAGACCCTTTTTTATTTCTTGCCATTCCTTCATTATATGCAACGTTTCTGTTGTGAAAAAGCACTCACAAAAACATTCCCAGATATAGTTTATGGCAAGCTGGCTCGGATGAAGCATATCATCGGCATAAAAACGATAATCACGCAATTCGTCCAACAGAATTTCATACGACGGAAAATAATGACAATATGAAAACTTCTGACATATTTTTTCGATTGCCAGCAAAAGTACCGCCTTATTCAACTGATTACCATGTAAACCGTCTTTCACATGACGTATCGGACTGACCGTAAACAAGATCTGTACCTCCGGATTTAATAAACGAATCTTCTCAAGTAAAGCAACATAAGCTGATACGATTTCGTCTACATCCAACAACCGGCGCACAAATAATCTATCCGGCAGTTTATGGCAGTTTCCTACAATTTCCCCTGTTTCCTTCCACTCATATACGCGTGCAGTTCCCCATGTAAAAATCAACCATTTAGCCTTTGCTAAGGTACCCCTTCCCTCTATCATGCGGGAGTTGATCTTATTCAGACACTCGAGCTTGTCAGATGAAGAAAAAGAACTATGATGCATCAGACTATACCACATTCCTTTATCAAAGCGCAAATCGTCCTCACTATATACTTTTTTATCCAACAACAAGGATATGGACTTTGCTATCGAAAAAGGATTATATAAAATGCCAAAAGGATTTATATCACAATTGAACTTATTGTCGATCAACAGTTTCCCCATATTTTCAGAGAAACAAGATCCCCATAACATAAGTAAATCCGAATGACAAATTTTATATTGTCCAACTGGCAATTCTACTTTTGTTCTAAACTCCATAAGCAAACATTGTTCATTATTTTTTGTGCAAATGTAAACACAATACACATATTTATCGTATTTTTGTGAAATTAATATTGAATAAAGAACGGATGGAACAACCCATTTCTTACGAATTGTTGAATAAAATAGATAGCCCGGAAGATTTGCGTCATCTTCCTATCGAGTCTTTACCTGAGGTCTGCAAGGAGCTCAGGGATAAAATCATTGATGAACTTTCTCGCAATCCTGGGCACTTTGGTTCAAGTTTAGGAGTAATAGAATTAACTGTTGCACTTCATTATATATTCAATACCCCCTACGATCGCATTGTATGGGACGTAGGACATCAAGCGTACGGACATAAGATATTAACCGGACGTCGTGACCGTTTTTGTACAAACAGAAAACTAAACGGTTTATGTCCTTTTCCTTCACCGTCAGAAAGTGAATATGACACGTTTACCTGCGGACATGCATCCAATTCTATCTCCGTAGCCCTAGGGATGGCAGTTGCAGCAGCCCGTAAAGGTGAGGAAAACCGCCATGTAGTAGCTGTCATCGGAGATGGTTCTATGAGTGGCGGATTGGCTTTTGAAGGGCTGAATAATGCATCTTCCACTCCCAATAATTTGCTGATTATCCTGAACGATAACAACATGGCTATCGACCGCAGTGTAGGAGGCATGAAACAATATCTGTTAAACCTCCAAACTTCGGAGGGTTACAACCGACTGAGATATAACATCTCAAAGAAGTTACATCAGTGGGGAGTTCTGAATGAAGAACGCCGGAAAAGCTTAATCCGTTTCAACAATAGCCTGAAATCTGTTCTTACCCAGCAGCAGAACATTTTTGAGGGAATGAATATCCGTTACTTCGGTCCAGTAGACGGACACGATGTTTTTGCTCTGGCAAAAGTACTGAAAGAAATTAAGGACATGAAGGGACCGAAACTACTTCATATCCATACAATCAAAGGCAAAGGATTCAAACCTGCGGAAGAAGCAGCCACCATCTGGCATGCTCCAGGCATATTCGATAAAGAAACTGGAGAAAGAATCGTAAATGATACAAGTGGTATGCCACCTTTATTCCAGGATGTGTTTGGCAAAACCTTACTGGAACTGGCAAAAAAGAACGACAAAATTATTGGAGTGACTCCAGCCATGCCTACTGGCTGTTCTATGAATATCTTAATGAAAGCTATGCCCGACCGTGCATTCGATGTAGGCATTGCCGAAGGACATGCCGTAACTTTTTCGGGAGGTATGGCCAAAGAGGGATTATTGCCTTTCTGTAACATTTACTCCTCGTTCATGCAACGGGCATACGACAATATTATCCACGACATAGCCATACAGAAACTGAATGTAGTGTTATGTCTGGACCGTGCCGGCTTAGTAGGAGAAGACGGTCCAACGCATCATGGCGTATTCGATCTGGCGTATTTACGTCCTATCCCTAACCTAACAATTGCTTCACCTTACGACGAACAGGAACTGCGCCGACTGATGTATACAGCACAGCTTCCCGACCAAGGTCCTTTTGTTATCCGCTATCCTCGCGGACGAGGTGTACTGACCAACTGGGAATGTCCACTTGAAGCTGTTGAAGTTGGAAAGGGCAGAAAACTGAAAGACGGTTCCGACCTGGCTGTAATCACAATCGGTCCTATCGGAAATACAGCAGCCAAAGCTATTACAGAAGCCGAGAATACTCATAATTGCAGCATTGCCCACTACGATCTCCGTTTTTTAAAACCACTGGATGAAACATTATTACACGAGATAGGAAAAAAATTCTCACGTATCATCACAATAGAAGATGGAGTGCTCAAGGGTGGAATGGGAAGTGCTGTTCTGGAATTTATGTCAGACAATAACTACACCCCTATGGTAAAGCGTATGGGTATTCCTGACCATTTTATACAACATGGTCCTGTAAATGCTCTTTATTCCATTTGTAGTATCGATCAAACAGGTATATATAATACATTAATTCATATTCTGAACTCATGAAGATTATCATTGCCGGCGCAGGAGCTGTAGGAACACACCTGGCCAAACTCTTATCAGGTGAGAAACAAGATATTATCCTTATGGACGACGACGAAGAAAGACTGGGAAGACTAGGCAGTAACTTCGATCTGCTCGCCGTCAACATATCCCCTACTTCGATTTCAGGATTGAAAGAAGCGGGAGTAGCAGGTGCAGACTTGTTTATCGCTGTAACTCCGGATGAAAGCAGGAATATGACCGCATGTATGCTGGCTACTAGCCTGGGAGCCAAAAAGACAGTTGCACGAATCAATAACTACGAGTATCTGCTTCCTAAACATAAAGAGTTTTTTGCCAAACTGGGAGTCGACTCCCTAATTTATCCGGAAATGCTGGCAGCGAAAGAAATTGTAGATGCCGTAAAGATGAGCTGGATTCGTCAATGGTGGGAGTTCGCTGGAGGAGCATTAGTTTTGCTCGGAACCAAGATGAAAGAAACAGCAGAAATTCTGAATGTACCTCTGCATGAGTTGGGAGGAAGAAATATCCCTTTCCATATTGTTGCAATCAAACGTGGTAGCGAAACAATCATTCCCCGAGGTGATGATACTATTATTTTGAATGACATCGTATATTTTACAACAACCAAAAAATATATTCCTTATATCCGGAAAATTGCTGGAAAAGAGAATGAAGCAGATATCCGCAACGTGATGATTATGGGTGGAAGTCGTATAGCCGTACGTACCGTACAATATATGCCCGAATACATGCGTACTAAAATCATTGAGAGTGACTTCAACCGATGCAACCGACTTACTGAACTGGTAGATGATAAGGTAATGATTATCAACGGAGACGGACGAGATATGGAATTGCTTCTGGAAGAAGGAATCAAAAATACAGAAGCATTTGTTGCTTTAACCGGAAATTCAGAAACAAATATTCTTGCCTGCCTGGCAGCTAAACGTTTAGGTATAAGCAAAACCGTAGCCGAAGTCGAAAACATAGACTATATCAGTATGGCAGAGAGTCTGGATATAGGTACTGTTATCAATAAAAAATTCATTGCCGCCAGCCATATCTACCAAATGATGCTGGATGCCGATGTATCAAATGTCAAGTGTCTGACATTTGCCAACGCCGATGTGGCAGAATTTACAGTAAAAGCAGGCTCACGCATCACTCGCTCTCAGGTAAAAGATGTGGGCCTTCCTAAAGGAGCTACTATCGGAGGACTTATCAGAAACGGAGAAGGTATCCTGGTTACAGGTAACACCACCATCATGGAAAACGACCACGTAGTAGTGTTCTGTCTGGGAATGATGATCAAGAAACTGGAAAAATTCTTCAACTAAATTCTAAGCCCAGTTATTTACTCTTTACAAAACGTATTTACATAGTCATTCTATACGAAAGCCTTGCTTTACACAACAAAATAAAGCAAGGCTTTTTTACGACTGACAATCAAACATTTGCTCATTCAACATCAAACCTAAGCATAAGGATAAAAGAAACTATAATGGTATCTGACAATTTTCATAATAGCAATTCTTCTACAATACTTGTTTAGAAAAACAATAAAAAGAGAACTATAAGAATCACTTATTTTTCACTAAATGTCCTTCATGTTCGAAATCTTATAATACGACCGGATTTTCAGAATTACAAGCTATTTGCATTTTGTTTTTTTATACAATCCTATTAAAAAGACTAAAAATAAATCACTATCTTTGCACCCGTTTTCAGATAGGTATATGATGGGTAAACAGGTGAGAAAGGCAACAATATTTTTCTTTGCTTTCCTTATAATGGTCATTATAGGGAATGACGTTTGTGTGCCCGCACAACATACCGACAATACAGCTTCCGTATCCTGCACAACAACTTACAGTGAGATACAGGAACCTCAGTCGCCCATGGAAAAAACCATCCAACACCTATTCTCTCAAAATCATACAGATCTCCCCAATAAGGCAATTATTATACAAAACATCAATACTTACGATTTCAAATCGGTATTACGTAATGTTATATGTTTAGCGGTATATTATAATATCACCGTATATCGAAGTTTTGCCTGTTTCAATCACCCCCCGATAAACAAGACAATTTCCTATTACATTTATACGTTAGAAAAAATATTGATTTAGCCTCTCTATAACGATAGAGATCAGGCTAGATTTTATTCTTTATATATGGTAAAGGGCGTTTTACCATATAGAGAGTGTATATATATACGATTTACAAATATAAAATTCTATTTATGTTTTTCACATTTTTAATTGTTGTCATTCTGACGGCCATAGCCTTAGTAGTAGCCGCAATGACAATCGCAAAGCTTATCGCACCGCGGTCGTTCAATCCACAGAAGGGAGAGCCTTATGAATGTGGAATCCCGACACGAGGGCAATCATGGGTACAGTTTAAGGTAGGATATTACCTGTTTGCCATTCTGTTCCTGATGTTCGATATCGAAACAGTATTTTTGTTTCCGTGGGCAGTAGTAGTCAACGAAGTCGGTACTTATGCCTTGGTGTGTGTGGCATTTTTCTTATTAGTATTAATATTAGGCCTGGCATATGCATGGCGGAAAGGAGCATTGGAATGGAAGTAAAAAAACCAGCAATCCGTTCAATGAAATACGATGAGTTCAAAAACAATGATTACCTGCAACGCATGGTAGATGAACTGAACCGTGACGGTGCCGGAGTAGTCATAGGAACAGTAGACCAACTCATCGAATGGGGAAGAAGCAATTCACTCTGGTCACTGACATTCGGAACAAGTTGTTGTGCCATCGAATTTATGGCATTGGGAGCTGCACGTTACGATATGGCACGCTTCGGATTTGAGGTAACACGTAACTCTCCGCGACAAGCAGACATGATTATGGTTTTAGGAACTATTACCTACAAGATGGCTCCGGTACTGAAACGTCTGTACGACCAGATGGCAGAACCCAAATATGTCGTAGCAGTCGGCGGATGTACCATTTCCGGAGGACCGTTCATTAAATCATATCATGTAGTCAACGGTATAGACAAAATTATTCCGGTCGATGTATATATTCCGGGATGTCCTCCTCGTCCGGAAGCTTTCTATTATGGTATGATGCAGCTGCAGCGCAAAATAAAAGTAGAAAAATTCCTTGGAGGTGTGAACAGACAGGAAAAGAATCCTGATTCACAGAAAGAGAATGGAAAATAATTAACGACAGGAAAACAGCAATTTATGAATATAACTGAAAAAATATCCCGATTAGTTCCGGGAATCACTATTACCGAGCAGGGTGATCAGGTGATAAGTATTCCGGCTGAATCGTTTCATCAAATAGCCGAAACCCTGCGTAATGATCAGGATGAACCGATGGATTTCCTGCGTGATATCGTAGGAATGGACTGGCAAGAAGGTGGTCTGGGAGCACTTTATTATCTGGAATCAAGTAAGACTTATAATCGTATAGTTCTTAAGACTTCAACGACCGATCGTGAGAATCCTTATTTGCCGTCAGTATGTGACCTGTGGAAAACTGCAGAAATCAAAGAACGTGAAGTATTCGACTTCTTCGGTATCCGCTTTCTGAATAACCCGGACATGCGACGTTTATTCTTGCGTGAGGACTGGAAAGGTTATCCATTACGTAAGGACTACGACATGAACTCCAATCCCCTGAATATGGAGAATGAAGAGAATGCAGATATCACCGATGAATATTACCTGAATCCAGACGGAACAATAGCTGATAAGAAAAATATCGTTTTCGGACAACAGGATTTTGTGGTTAACATTGGTCCTCAGCACCCGTCTACTCACGGTGTACTTCGTCTGCGTACTTCACTGAACGGTGAAACAATCAGTAAGGTAGACCCTATCTGTGGTTATATACACCGTGGAATAGAAAAAATGAACGAAAGCCTGACATATCCGCAGACACTGGCTTTGACCGACCGTCTGGATTACCTGAGCGCACATCAGAACCGTCACGCATTGTGTATGTGTATTGAAAAAGCCGCAGGCATCGAGATTTCAGAACGCGCACAGTATATCCGTACCATCATGGACGAACTTCAGCGTATCGACTCTCACTTGTTGTTCTACTCTTGTCTGGTTATGGATATGGGAGGATTAACTCCTTTCTTTTACGGTTTCCGCGAACGTGAAATGATTCTTGACATCTTCGAAGAAACAACCGGAGGACGTTTAATACAAAACTATAACATGATCGGTGGTGTGCAAGCCGACCTGCATCCGGACTTCCAGCGCAAGGTTAAGGAATTTATCAAACATCTGCGTAGTGTCATCAAAGACTATCACGATATATTTACCGGCAATGTGATTGCAACTACCCGTCTGAAAGGTATCGGAGTATTGAGTCGCGAAGATGCTATTTCTTTAGGAGTAACAGGAGGTTCAGGCCGTGCGTCCGGTTGGGCAAACGACGTGCGTAAACATCATCCGTATGCCATGTACGATAAAGTTGACTTCAAGGAAATCACTTATACGGAAGGGGATTCATTTGCACGCTACATGGTACGTATGGACGAAATCATGGAATCTTGCCACATCATCGAACAGCTGATAGACAATATTCCGGAAGGAGAATATCGCGTCAAGACAAAAGCAATCATCAAACTGCCGGAAGGCAATTACTCAGCAGCAGTAGAAAGCAGCCGTGGAGAGTTTGGCGTAATGCTGGAAAGCCATGGAGACAAGAGTCCTTATCGTCTGCATTACCGTTCTACCGGATTGCCGCTGGTACATGCGCTCGACACTGTTTGCAAAGGCAATAAAATTGCCGACCTGATTGCTATCGGAGGAACATTAGACTATGTAATTCCGGATATAGACAGATAATATCTTTATTTATCATTCTTAATTTAAAAAGTATATGTTTTTAGATTATTATAATCTTCAACCGCTTTTCATGGCAATACATTCTGCACTATGCAGCGTAATGCCTGAGGGGCTGGCAATCTTTCTGGAAGGACTGGTAGTAGGCGTAGTGATTCTGGTTCTTTACGCCGTACTTGCTATCATATTGATTTATATGGAGCGTAAGGTTTGTGCAGCTTTCCAATGCCGTATCGGTCCGAACCGCGTAGGAGGTAAAGGAGGTTTGCTACAAGTTCCAGCCGATGTTATCAAAATATTGACAAAGGAAATTATCAGCCTGAAGAATTCAGACCATTTCCTTTATAATCTGGCTCCGTTTCTCGTAATTCTGGCATCTATTCTGACATTTTCATGTTTGCCATGGAATAAAGGTGGAGAGATTCTTCATATGAACATCGGTATATTCTTTGTTCTCGCCGCATCCTCTATCGGAGTTTTGGGTATCCTGCTTGCCGGATGGAGCAGTAACAGTAAATATACTATCATCGGAGCCGTGCGAAGCGGAGCTATGATTATCAGCTACGAACTGTCTATCGGTCTGACCGTATTGACTATGGTTATGCTGAGTGGTACAATGGATATCCAGCAGATAGTAAGCGGACAGGCAGACGGCTGGAATATCTTCAAAGGACATATTCCGGCAATCGCTGCATTCGTTATTTATCTGATTGCCGGTAATGCAGAAGCCAACCGTGGTCCGTTCGACTTGGCCGAAGCAGAGCAGGAACTTACTGCCGGTTATCATACCGAATATTCCGGAATGCACTTCGGATTCTTCTATCTGGCAGAATACCTGAACCTGTTCATTACCGCCGGTATTGCTACAACCCTATTCCTGGGTGGCTGGATGCCATTGCATATAGCTGGTCTAGACGGTTTCAATGCCGTAATGGATTACATTCCCGGAGTAATATGGTTTGTTGGAAAAACTTTCTTTATCGTATTTCTGTTAATGTGGATTCGCTGGACATTCCCACGTCTGCGAATAGACCAGGTTCTTACACTGGAATGGAAATACCTGATGCCGCTTTCACTGGTAGTATTGCTGCTGATGGCATTGTGTAAAGTTTTTGGATTAACATTTTAAGGTAGATAGCTATCAATAAGATATTATGGAAAGTTTTAGTGAATATATAAAAGGTTTTGCTTCAGGAGTAAAAAGCTTGCTGATAGGTATGCGTACCTCTATGAAGGTATTCTGTCAGCCTAAAGTGACCGAGCAATATCCAGAAAACCGTCATACGACGTTGCACATTCCCGAACGTCATCGTGCTCAGCTTGTTATGCCACACGATGATGAGAATCATCATCACTGCATTGCCTGTGGACTCTGCCAGATGGCCTGCCCAAATGGCACAATTAAAGTCATTTCAGAAATGCGTGAAGATGAGGAAGGAAAAAAGAAAAAGGTTTTAGTGAAATATGAATACAACCTGGGATCGTGCATGTTTTGCGAGTTATGTGTAAACGCATGTCCGCATGGAGCCATCAAGTTCAGCAACGATTTCGAAAATGCTGTATTCGAAAAAGAAAAGCTCCTGCTCACACTAAACCATGAAGGTTCAACACTTGCTAAATAAAAAGGAGAGAATATGGAAATAACACTTCAAGAAATCGTATTCTATGTCGTTGCAGCAGCAATTGCAGTATTTTCCGTACTGGCTGTAACAACAGGAAAAATTTTACGCGCCGCTACCTACCTGCTTTTCGTCCTTTTTGGTACAGGAGCTATTTACGGTGTATTGGGATATACCTTCTTAGGGGCTGTACAGTTAATGGTATATGCCGGAGGTATTGTTGTATTATATGTATTCTCTATCTTGCTGACTCAGTCGGACAAGAATATGAAATATCCGATAAACCGTGGCAAGCTTATCAGTGTATTGCTGACAACGCTTATCGGCGCCGCACTGGTATTATTTTTAATCTTTACAAACGGTTTCGCCCTTAACATCATTCCACAGGGTGTAGAATTACCCGCCCGTGAAATTGGTCTGGCGTTAATCGGAACAGAAAAATATCAGTTTGTTCTACCGTTTGAAGTAGTCAGCATCTTATTGCTGGCATGTATGATTGGTGCCATTCTGATAGCAAGAAAACAAAAATAAAAATTACGACTATGGAATTAGATGTACACGTAATACACTATCTGGTCATCAGTACCATTATGATGTTCTGCGGAATCTACGGATTCTTTACCCGCAAGAACCTGCTTGCCTTGCTCATCTCGGTAGAGCTTATGCTGAACGCAACAAACATCAATTTTGCAGTATTCAATCGTTATCTTTTCCCGGATCATCTGGAAGGTCATTTTTTCAGCTTGTTCGGAATTGCTATCGCTGCGGCAGAAACAGCTGTTGCTATTGCTATTATTATTAATGTATATCGCAATATCAAACAGGTTTTGACTGACGATATTACTGACATGAAAGGATAACTAAAAATATTTTGATTATGGAATATACAATTCTGATACTCGCATTGCCCATACTCAGTTTTCTTATTCTGGCTCTGACGGGTATGTACATGAAGCATCGCATAGCGGGCTTGATAGGCACACTGTCACTGGCAGGTGTTACTATATTAAGCTATCTCACCGCTATCAATTACTTTACAGCTCCGCGCACTGCCGAAGGAGTATTCCCGACACTGACTCCATGGAATATCCAGTGGCTTCCTTTTACGGAATCTCTCCACATTGATATGGGTATTTTACTGGACCCTATTTCCGTTATGATGCTGGTTGTCATCTCGACAGTCAGTCTGATGGTACATATCTACTCATTCGGATACATGAAAGGTGAAAAAGGATTCCAGCGCTACTATGCCTTCCTGTCACTCTTTACTTTCTCTATGCTGGGACTTGTACTTGCTACCAACATATTCCAGATGTATGTATTCTGGGAGCTGGTTGGTGTATCTTCTTATTTGCTCATCGGCTTTTACTATACAAAACCAGAAGCCATTGCAGCCAGCAAGAAGGCATTCATTGTGACAAGATTTGCCGATTTAGGTTTCCTCATCGGTATTTTGATTTATGGCTACTACATGCAGACATTCACTTTCACACCCGGTGAAGAACAGCTGATGAAGCTCGCATG
>BABD01000011.1_pt1 | contig 16975 bp, 10 predicted proteins | sample 270328 | NCBI WGS metagenome assembly BABD01 (sample SAMD00036533, study PRJNA27873) | human gut metagenome | isolation source: feces from healthy human sample In-D, Adult, Male | reverse complement strand
AATGGGATATGAAGACCCTCGATTAAGTGCTTACTTCTTGCCAGTAGACTCTAAAAGCACACAAGGAAAAGAAGCGTTCGATGGGAAACAGTATCAGGCAGTTCCTGCAGGACATCTATATGGAAAGAATGATGAATATAAGATGTTTTCTAAACCTAACATACAAGCAGCTACACCAACTTACTGGTTACGTGCTTCCGAAGTCTACTTCCTGCGAGCTGAAGCTGCTTTAATATGGGGCGGTGAATTTGGAAATGCAGAAGACTTGTATAAGCAAGGTATTGAAATGTCTTTCCAGGAAAACGGAATCAGCTCAGCCGTAGATGCTTACATGAATTCTGGTAAAACCCCGATCAAGCATGAAGTTGGTGGAAGTTATTCTTGTAGTTTTGCTGCTCCTTGCGCCACAACCGTAAAATTTGAAGGTAATACGGAACAGAAACTCGAAAAAATCATGATCCAGAAATGGATTGCTCTTTTCCCTAACGGACAAGAAGCCTGGACAGAATGGAGAAGAACCGGATATCCTAAACTGAATCCTGTTATGGCAAACAGAGGTAGCAGCCAAGGAGTTACAACAGAAGGAGGTATTCGCCGAATGATTTATCCTATCAGTTTCTACCAAACAGCTGACGGACAGAAGATTTATAACGAAGCCGTTAAAATGCTAAGCAACGGACAGGACTTACCTAGTACACACTTGTGGTGGGACTGCAAATAATAACCGAATAATTAATACAGTAAAGACATGAAAACACTAAAAAAATTATTATACATCATACCTTTGTTGGGAGCAATGATAACCTCTTGTACCGATGTAGAAAACATAGAAGTAGAACACATCGGCGGATATAACACTTTAGGAGACAGTGAATATTACGCTAACTTACGTGCCTATAAGGAAACAGCTAAGAACTACGGACGTCCGGTTGCTTTCGGCTGGTTCTCAAACTGGGCTCCTTCAGGTGTAATGAGAAAAGGTTACTTATCTTCAGTACCCGACAGTATGGATATTATCTCCATGTGGAGTGGTGCTCCGGGAAGATATGAAATCACTGAAGCACAGAAGGCAGACAAAGAATTTGCACAGAAAGTAAAAGGAATCAAACTGCTGGAAGTTAGCTTACTTTCTCACCTGGGAAAAGGCAGAACTCCTGAATATATCTACGATGAGATTGAAAAACAAGCAGCCGAAGAAGGATGGTCTGATTCAGAACTTGCAGCAGCAAAAAAATACGCACGCTGGGATTTCTGGGGATTCAAATCGCACAATTTCGATAATACGGAAGAATTGAATCAAGCCTTGGCCAAATACGCTAAAGCACTTTGTGATTCACTTTTTGTCAGTGAATGGGACGGCTTTGATATTGACTGGGAGCCGAGAAACGGTTTTAACGATTCAGACGGAACACTCAACCAAACAACTATTGAGTTTTTGGTTAAAGAAATGGGTAAATATATCGGTCCGAAAAGTGACCTAGAAGGCAAAGGACACAAGTTATTATGTATCGACGGAGATATCAAATATTTTTCTCCTGAAATGGAAGAGTATGTAGACTATTGGATAACACAATCTTACGGAAGCTCTTCGCCTCATCAGTATTCTCCAGGGAACATCCCAGAAAAGTTGATTATCACAGAAAACTTTGAATCTTATGCAACTTCAGGAGGACGTCTATTACAACAAGCTGCCTGGATGCCAGCAGAAGGATATAAAGGAGGAGTTGGTGCCTATCGTTTTGACAATGACTATGACAATACCCCCGATTATAAATGGATGCGTCAGGCAATTCAAATCAATCAACAGGTATTCAACGAATGGAAAGCCAATCAAGGGAAAAAATAATACGAATCATGAAATTCTAAAGATATGAAACAACTATTAAAATATTTGGCGTTTTGCACCATAGCTGTATTGCTGAACAGTTGCAATGACAGTGAAAGCGACCTGCTGGAAGCAAAAATTTACTTCGAAAGCAAAGAACATACCATTGAAGTTCTAGATGATAAACCTATCATTTATGAATTACAATCCAGAGTTTCTTCTGCATGCTCCTCTCCTGTTGAAGTATGCTATAGCATTGCAGGACAGAATGTAGTAAACGAATATAATAAGAAATACGGGACTAACTATGAAATGCTTAATGCGTCTAATGTGAAATTAGGAAGTAATACAACAAGCATACCTAGTGGAACAATTTACTCAGAAAAAGTACCTATAGAATTTTCAAATCTAGGAAATATAGAAGAAGGCAAATCTTATCTGCTCCCAGTATGTATTCAATCTTCATCCATCCCTGCTATTGCAGGAACTGACATTCTTTACTTTGTCATAACCAAGCCCGTACAGATTAAGAAAGCTGCTCAGTTCCAAAGTAATCACATTAAGATTCCTTTGGCTAGTGGAACAATATATAAGTCTGTAACTTATGAAGCACTTATCTATATTAATCAACTGCTGAGCAATAATACCATTATGGGTAATGAAGGAATTTTGATTCTTCGTATTGGTGACACAGCTTTACCAGATGGTCATAATGATTGGATTCAGATTGCAGGAACCAAACAGTATCATTCTACTCAAGCATTTGAAACAGGTAAATGGTACCACGTAGCATTCACTTATGATCAGCCTTCTGGTAAAACAGTTCTTTACATCAATGGTAGTAAAGCTGCTGAATCTACATGGGATACCCCAAGTTTCGACTTAGCTTCAGAAGGATCAGGAGGATTCTTCATCGGTAAGGTTGCCGGGTTTATGTGGGGAGAACGTCCATTCTATGGTTACATGAGTGAAGTAAGACTTTGGAATGTTGCACGCACAGAAAACCAAATTAAACAAAACATGCTGAACGTTGATCCGAATTCAGACGGTCTGGCAGCTTACTATAAGCTCAATGGAACTGATCAGTTTGAATCAGGAGGAACATGTTATGTAAAAGATGCATCACCTAATGGTATGGATGGTCTGGCAAACGGAGGAGGAAGTGCATTAAATATTATTGATCTGGAAACTCCAATAGCTATAAAATAAAAAATTACAATTCTTCATATCCTTTACTTAAGGATAAAGGAGTAAAGGAATGAAGAAAAATGCCTGCTTTTTTAACAGATTTGCTAAATATATTTGCAAGTTTGTGTAAAATCCGCCTGTATCCGCAGAGTTTGCGCATACAGGCGGTTCTTTTTTACGTTGATAAGTAACGATTAAATTTATTACTTATTATCAGAAGAAAACTACAATAAAAAAATATAAATATTTAAAATTCTGCCCCAATTAAATTCTTTATCCTAATTATATTTATCATATTCCTTTAATTGTTATATTATTCAAAATCTAAATATATGTCGCAGATTACAGCTAAATGTATTTAAATGTTCTCTGATACTTATTACGTAATAATATAGAATTCAGTCTTAAGAATGAGAAGAGTATATTAATTCTTATAACTTTAGAAACTAACAAGAAAAAGAAACAGGTTATGTATATTACATAAATAGTATTATAAAGATGAGAGCTTGAGGCTATAGAAAGAACTTAATCAATAGTAGTTAATAATTTACAATAAAAGCGTGTGAAATGATTCTAATAACTCATTTACACACGCCGTTCCATTATTTATTAAGTATTTCTTCTTAATCGTTTGTCATATAGGCATTAAAGACCTCATCAGCTTCCATATACATCAGATTTGTTTTGCCAACTTTCTGTGGATTATAATCAAGTTGTTTAATCCATCCTGTATATTTCATTATATTAAGATTTCCAACGTCAAATATACTTGATGATGGATTTATCTTCCACTTTATAGTATTTGTTGTATCATCATAAATCATTAATTTTACAACTCCGCTTATTAAAGGATATATATATCCATCTGGGTATAAATATTCACAATCTTTATCCGTAGTATTAAATCGTACTTTACTTTTTTTATTTTTTACTTCAACAATACGACCAAAGCTACCGTTATTTTTATTATAAAGACTTGGGAAATTAATATATAACTGATCAAAAAGCTTCATTATATCTTCTGTCATATTTAAGGCAGATTTTATCAAAGGACTTGTTAAAATAAACTTTCCTTTCTCCTCAACTGAAAATTGTGAGTTTTTTATTACTTCATTAAAGAATGAAATACATTGACCTTTTTGTGAATATAAATTTACTCTATTAAATTTTCTAATCCCTTCTTCAGGAAGTAAACCTTTTTCTTGCAAAAAATATAACGGAATGTCTGCCATTGCTATTACATCTTCAGATTTTATAGAGCCAGCATCTCCTGTTTTCCAAATAATTGAATAGTTAGATAAACAATCTTTCAAATAATCATAGCATCCGACCTGATTACCTTTAGCAGTTTCTTTCAATTGGATGTTATTATTTCTTGCCGAACAAATTTCAGCTATTGCGTCATAATAATCTTCTAATGAACCTGCACTATCATCAGGGTATAAAATTTCTACAGGTATCGAGAATTGAAACCTAGGCTCAGTTTCCACCTCTTTAAATTTCTCAACAATATTGTCATAGTGTTCAAGCCAGTATGCTTTACATTCATCCCATTTTTTAAATTTTACTCCAAATAGTTTATCAACAATAAAACGAGCGATAGCAAATGTATTATGACCACCATCCATTATTCCTTCATAAATTGGTTGATCAAAAGAAATCTTAATCCTATTCCTATCTAATAATTGACATTCTTTTGTAGCGATTAGAATACCTTTTGTCTTATACCAAAATAATTCTGGAGACTTGTCCAACGTTTCATAAATACTTGTAGTGATTGCATTTACAGATGCTGTTCTAGGATTAATCTTGTTATCAGCAAAATTAACTAAACGAATTAAAGTAGAAGGAGAAATGCTTGAAACAATTTTGTTGATCTTTTTACCCTCTCTTGAAGTAAGAGGTACATTTGAATGTTCTAATTTAAGAATTACGTTTGACATAACGATATTTTGAAGAGATACAGATAAAAATATAGTTATATTATGCAGAAAATAATAGTGTATCTCTTCGTTTAACCTATGACTTCCTATCATAATAACCTTGCACCTATCCAGGCGCTTATACTGTAAATCCATACAGTGCCATTATCCAATGACATTACAAAACTATAAATAAAATCTTTAAGGCGCAAACTCTGAGAATGTTTTTTGCTTTAACATACCAATATTGAAAATCTATGAGATTCAAATGCATAAATGCCCCTAACTCAAAAAGTTTGTTTACGCATTGTTTACGCAAGGACATAAAAAAAGCAGCTACGAAATTCGTAACTGCTTGGTATTCTTTGTGGACCAGCCAGGGCTTGAACCTGGGACCTCCAGATTATGAGTCTGTTGCTCTAACCAACTGAGCTACAAGTCCGATATTAAGGTAATCCCTTAAATCCGAGTGCAAAAGTAATAGATTAGCTTGAAACTTGCAACATTTAAGAGGATTTTTTTATAAAAAAAACAAATATATATAGGCATATCAATATATATTGTATTTTTGTGCTACTTAATCAATTAATAACTAGGCATTATGTCACAAAACACAAATGAATCTCATTTGACCGGACTTACCGACCAGGAAGTCATTGCGAGCCGTGAAAAAAATGGAGTAAACCTATTAACTCCTCCTAAACGTCCTTCCATATGGAAACTTTATTTGGAGAAATTTCAGGATCCTGTTATCCGAGTATTATTAGTTGCAGCAGTTTTTTCACTTATCATTTCAATTATTGAGAATGAATATGCTGAAACAATTGGTATATTTTTTGCTATTTTTCTGGCAACTGGAATTGGATTCTATTTTGAATACGATGCCAATAAAAAATTTGATTTGCTGAATGCCGTGGGCGAAGAAACTCCCGTAACAGTAATTCGTAATGGAAAGATAAAGGAAATACCGCGTAAAGATATTGTTGTAGGAGATATCGTCATCCTAAATACCGGAGAAGAAGTTCCTGCCGATGGAATGCTGGTGGAAGCTGTTTCTTTGCAAGTCAACGAATCGACACTGACCGGAGAGTTAATGGTAAATAAAACCACCGATGAAGCCCACTTTGACGAAGAAGCAACATACCCCTCGAATTCTGTAATGCGTGGTACGACCATTACAGACGGACATGGTATCATGCGCGTAGAACGTGTTGGAGATGCTACAGAAATCGGTAAAGTAGCCCGTCAGTCTACAGAACAAAGTCAGGAACAAACACCACTGAATATTCAGCTTACCAAATTAGCAAACCTTATAGGTAAAGCAGGGTTTACAATCGCAGCACTGACCTTTATCATATTCACCAGCAAAGATTTATACCAGTATCTCACGGTAACAGAAGTTACTGACTGGCATCAATGGCTAGAAATAGCACGTATTGTCCTGAAATATTTCATGATGGCTGTCACTTTGATTGTTGTAGCTGTCCCAGAAGGATTGCCGATGAGTGTGACGCTCAGCCTTGCCCTCAACATGCGACGTATGCTGAAAACGAACAACTTAGTACGAAAAATGCATGCTTGTGAAACAATGGGTGCTATCACAGTTATCTGCACAGATAAGACAGGAACTCTTACACAAAATCTGATGCAAGTATACGAGGCACAGGTCGATGAAAGCCAGCCTGAACTGATAGCGGAAGGAATAGCTGCCAACTCTACTGCATTCCTTGAAGAAAAGGTGGAAGGAGAAAAACCTTCGGGCGTAGGAAACCCTACCGAAATAGCTCTCTTACTCTGGTTAAATGGTAAAGGACAGAATTACATGAAACTGCGTGAAGAGGCTAAAGTCATTAACCAATTGACCTTTTCTACGGAACGCAAATACATGGCTACATTAGTAGATTCGCCGATTCAGAAAAAACGGATACTCTACATCAAAGGTGCCCCAGAGATTGTAATGGGCAAATGTAACCTGGATAAAGCTCAGATTGATAAGTATAACGAACAGTTGCTGGCTTACCAGAATAAAGCTATGCGTACACTTGGTATAGCTTATAAAGTTATTCCGGAAAACGCTTCTGACGACTGTGCAGAACTAGTCGGCAAAGGCGGTATGACTTTCTTGGGAATCTTTGCAATCAGCGACCCAATTCGCCCAGACGTACCCGATGCTGTAAAAAAATGCCAGTCCGCTGGTATTGGAGTAAAGATTGTAACAGGAGATACTCCGGGAACAGCTACAGAAATTGCACGCCAAATTGGTCTTTGGCAACCTGAAGATACAGAGCGTAACCGTATTACCGGAGTTGAATTTGCTGCATTAAGCGATGAAGAAGCCCTTGAACGCGTACTCGATCTGAAAGTAATGAGTCGCGCACGTCCTATGGATAAGCAGCGTTTAGTACAGCTGTTACAACAAAAAGGAGCTGTCGTAGCAGTAACAGGAGATGGAACCAACGATGCTCCTGCATTAAATCACGCACAAGTAGGATTGTCAATGGGTACAGGAACATCTGTAGCAAAAGAAGCCAGTGACATCACATTGCTGGATGATTCATTCCACAGCATTGCAACTGCTGTAATGTGGGGACGTTCACTGTATAAAAATATCCAGCGCTTTATCGTATTCCAGCTTACAATCAATGTTGTTGCATTGTTAAGTGTATTGCTGGGTGCATTCTTCGGAACAGCCTTGCCACTTACCGTAACGCAAATGCTTTGGGTAAACCTGATTATGGATACATTCGCAGCTATGGCTCTTGCTTCCATCTCACCAAGTATGGATGTAATGAACGAAAAGCCTCGCCGTCGCACAGATTTCATCATCACCCCTGCTATGCGTAATAATATCTTTGGTGTAGGCTTAGGCTTCCTTGCTATTCTGATGGGATTACTGGTCTACTTCAAAAATCTCCCAGGTGGAATGGACACACATCATCTGACAGTCTTTTTCACCATATTTGTGATGCTGCAGTTCTGGAACCTGTTCAATGCAAGTGTATTCGGCACTAGCCATTCTATCTTCAAGGATGCCAGCCATGCTTTAGGAATGCTAAGTGTCGCTATCATTATTCTTGTAGGCCAGATACTCATCGTCAGCTTTGGCGGCAAAGTATTCCGTACTGAGCCTCTTCCTTTAAACGAATGGCTGTATATCATCGGAGGTACATCATTTGTTTTATGGATAGGGGAAATATGGAGAGGTATCAAACGCCTGAGAAACAAATAAATCGATGTCACAAACATTGGTTATAAAATGAATAAGCAAATAAAAAATATCATCTTCGACTGGGGAGGCGTATTGATAGACCTGAATCTAGAAGGGTGTATCAGCGCCTTCGAACAGGCGGGAGCAGTCAATGTACGCAATCTGCTGACAGGAACTAATGAGCTGGGCTTTTTCCGCGATTACGAATGTGGAAATATAAGTACCCCTGAATTTCGTGCAGCCATACGTAAGTACATCAGCCAACCGCTTACCGATGAGGAAATTGATCGGATGTGGAATATGGAACTGCTTACAATTCCTGAAGAGAAGCTCCATCTGCTTGCTGAATTAAGCAAAAGCTACCGGCTATTCTTATTGAGCAATACAAATGAACTTCATTGGGAATATGGTTCCAGACAAGCTTTCTGCCATAACGGAAAGGACTATAAAACATATTTTGAACGTATTTTCCTCTCATATCGTATGCATCTGTCGAAACCTGACCCCGCGATATTCCAAGTTGCCTTACAAGAAGCAGAGCTTCAGCCGGAAGAAACTCTGTTTATTGATGATGCGGAAGTCAATTGTCAGGCAGCTGCCTCAACAGGTATACAGGTAGCCCACTACACACCAGGAACTGATCTTGGCGATTTATTTAAATAAAATCCTACATGAAAATCATAACAGACGAGATTAAGCAGACACTTTTACCTTGCGTAGCAACTATAGGTTGTTTCGACGGACTACACCGTGGCCATCGTTTTCTCATCAAACAGGTTTGCAAAGAAGCCCGGCAAAGAAACTTCCACAGTGCTCTCATAACCTTTCCGGTACATCCACGTCAGGTTATGCAAAGTAGTTACCGTCCTCAATGGCTTACTTGTCTGCCACAAAAGACAGCTCTCATCCAGCAAACGGAAGCAGATTACTGCATCATGCTACCATTTACCAAAGAACTGTCCCTGCTTTCCGCACGTGAGTTCATGCAATTACTTCGACAACGTTTTAATGTCCGTGTTTTGGTTATTGGTTATGACCATCGCTTCGGGCACAATCGCTGCGAAGGTTTCGATGATTATTGCCAATATGGAAAGGAATTGGGTATAGAAGTAATTCGCGCACAAGCATTGATAGAGGATGGAGTGTCTATCAGTTCGTCTGTCATACGCAAGGTCTTAAAAGACGGTGATATACAACATGCAAATCATTATTTAGGCTATCACTATTACCTGGATGGAACTGTCGTGGACGGATATAAAGTAGGACGCAAGTTAGGCTTTCCTACAGCCAATCTTCTCCCCTCCTGCCCCGACAAACTAATTCCCAAAGAAGGAGTATATGCTGTATATGCGTATATTGACGAAGTACGTTATGCCGGCATGCTGAATATCGGTCATCGTCCAACAGTTGACAATGGATCCAACCTAAGTATTGAAGTTCATATACTCAATTTTTCAGGCGATATTTATAATCATCATATGCGGATAGAGTTTATCGAATTTATCCGTCAAGAACAAAAATTTGATAGTCTGGAAAAACTGATTGCCCAACTGAATACTGACCGTGAAACAGTATCCCGCTTGCTACTGCACAGTTAAGGAATAAGTAATTTGAGTTCTGTCCTTTTTTTAAGTTCAGAACTCAAACTTAAATTATTTTCCATTTTCTCGGTTTCGGTAATCCTTAGGTGAGTATCCATATTGTTTAAGGAACTCACGATAAAAATACGATTTATTAGAGAATCCACAGCGAAACATGATTTCACTCACAGTTAATTGAGTTGTCCGTAATAATTTAGCTGCATGTTCTAACCGAATACTTCGTATAAATTCTCCAGGAGTTTTATCTAGAATTTCCTTAAACTTACGATACAAAGAAGCCTTGCTCATTCCCAATCTTTCAGCCACCCAAACTGGATTCAATTCTTCTTCATCTATATGCTCTGCGACTAGACCTGAAACATCTTCCAAAAACTTCTCATCATCAGGATGTAATTCTCGTCCATCTTTTATTTTAACAGCAGAAAGACTTGAATTAAAATAATCCTTCAAAGCTTGCTGGCGAGATAGCAAATTCTCTACAGTAGAAATCACTTGTAAAGGGTGAAAAGGTTTAGTCAAGTAAACATCTGCTCCATAATTGCAAGCTTTCACTTGATCTTCAACAGTAGCTTTCCCCGACACGACAACTATAGGTATATAACTTGTATGAGGATCAGCCTTTAGAGTACGAATAAACGTCAATCCATCCATCGGCTCCATAATCATATCTGTTAAAATAATATCAGGATGATTCTGTCTTACTTTCATCAGGGCTTCCTTTCCGTTAGAAGCTTCCTCAAGTATATAGTCCTTTAATATATCGTACAACAAATGACGTAAGTATTCATCATCTTCAACAATTAGCACAGTTGGTGTCTGAGTATAAGACACTTCATTATCCTCCTCTTGATGAGGAGAATGAACCTCCACCGTCTTACAGGTCAAAATAGATGCCTTATCCGCCCCAAGAGGGGGAATAAATACCTCAAATTCCACATACTTACCTAAAACACTATTAACCTTTATTGTTCCTTCCAATATTTCTACTAACTGTTTGGTTAGATTTAACCCAATGCCATTACTTACAGAATTCTCTAGATATGGAGCATCAAAGATCTTATAACGATCAAATATAGCAGCCATCTGTTTATCAGTCAGACCTTTTCCCGAATTCCGAATAGTAAAATTTAAAGAAGAATCTTCCTTCTGTACTGCATAAATTTGTATAACTCCCAAGCGTGGAGTATACTTAAAGGCATTAGAAAGTAGGTTAAATAAAATTTTCTCCAAAGAATTACGATCAGAATACAAACTCAAAGAGCAACGATTTTCAACATGGATAGTTATCTTGTTTTCCCTTAGAATATCGACATAATTACTTATAACAGAATCTATCAATTCTTTAATATCAATCTGCTCTGGACAAATATCAAGGTTTCTAGCGCCAGCCTTACGAAAATCCATCAATTCCCGAATAAGCCGCTGCATTCTTTCCGCATTATCCTTAATAATGTTCAAATATTTCCTTGAGTCATCAGACAAGTCCTTTTTTTCTAATAAATATTGTACAGGTGTATAGATCAATGTTAGCGGCGTAAAGAACTCATGGGCTACATTAGTAAAGAAATTCAATTTCGATTCATATATTTTCTGCTCATGTGCTGTTTCTACACGAGCTATCAAAATTTGCTTACTCAAACGAATACGTCCCACTATAATCCGCTTGGTTATATAAATAGTTATAATACATATTACAGCATAAACAAGCAAAGCAGGAGTTTTAAGCCACCAAGGATAACCTACTTTGACAGTCAACTGATAAACATTGGTTCCCCATACCTTATCACCATTTGTAGTTTTCACTTCCAAATGATATACTCCTGGCTGAAGTTGACCAAAACTAAGATTCGGATTATTCCCCATATAAATCCAATTGGGAGAACGGTCACAAAAGCGATAGGCATATTCACAATTCCCATTTTTTATAAAATCTTTTGTTAGAAAGGTTAACGTAAAAGCCTTCTCTTCGTAATCCAATCGTAAAATACCATCCTTGATACGAGAATTTACATCCTGTGGCGTATTGAAAATCTTTATACTCTCCAAAACCAACAAAGGATTAAAGTCACGCAAATGAATATTATCCGGAGTAAAATAACTAAATCCATTTACTCCTCCAAAATACAACTGATTATTGCTGTCACTAAAATAAGCACCATCTGCAAACTCATCATTATGTAATCCGTCATTAAAAGTATAGTCTTCTATCTTATTTGTATTAACCTCTAAATGAATCAGCCCCTGAGTGGTACCTGCCCAAATATTTCCTTTTTTATCCTTCAAAATACCATGAACAGTTTTGTTTACCAATTGTTCAGCATATTGTGTAACAAATGGATTAGTACCAACACTCAGTTTATTTAATCCATAACTTGTTCCAATCCATATTTCATTCCGATCTTGTGACAAACATAGTACATCATTATTTGTCAAATGAATATTGGAATAAAGTTCTTCCAAGGGTTGTATTTTATCTTCAATAATATCCACCCGATTGAGTCCACCACCTCGTGTACCGAACCAAACATAGCGTCCAGAGGTATCGGCCGCTATAGCATAAACAATATCATTATTCAACGGATTATTCGTATTAGATGATATATATTGTTTAAGCCCCAGTACTTTATATCCTCCATTTTCTTTCCGGATATTTATCCGTATCAATCCATATCCTGATGTTCCTACCCATAACAATGAATCATTATTTGTAAAGTATAAGCTATAAACAGAACGGAAATAAGGATATTTAGCCGGAATATCCAACATTTTCACTTCCTTCTTTCCTATTTGGAGAACCCCTATCCCTTTACCTTCCGTCCCAATAAAAATATCACCATATTGATTTTTCTTTAATGCATAAACAGACATGGAAGGTAAACCATTACTCTCGTCAAGGAAATTTAGTAGTAATTTTTTCTGTACATCAAACAATTTTATTCCACTTCCTTTAGTACCTACTATAATATTCCCTTTGCCATCTTCACAAAAACAGCGTACGGGATTTTCTGTCACAACCCTATGAAACAAAGACTGATAAGGCAACAACTGCATAATACCTTGTCCATCGGTTCCTATCCACCAAATATCTTGACTACCAAGATATAAAGTAACAACAGAAGTCTGTTCTGTAACTTCTTTTAGTGTAGAACAATTCATAGTAGACAAATCATAGATTTTACATCCTCCTTCGATAAATCCGACAACCAATGACTTGCCTGTAACAACAACATCCGAAATTTTTTTATTTGTATCGATATCAATAGAATAAAGCTGATGTAAACGGGAATCAAATACAACAATTTTACTTTTACTCGCTGTAATTAAATATTTATCAGAAAGAATTATTTTTTGTATTCGCTCTTTTTGGTGCAACTCCAACCAATCCAATTTTCCTGAAATAAGTTCATTTGAATTGCGTAAATATCTGGCATATCCTTCTGTAGATAGAAAGACTACATGTCCTTCCTTATCAATTAAAAAATCTATATAACTTTTATCAAGATCAACTTTCAATAAACAAAACTGATCCTTAGTATCATCATAAATAAATATGCCATACCCTTTCACCCAACAAAAAAGCTTTCCCTCTGGAGATTGAGCAAGAACATAAGAATTTTCTTGCCGAGGTATTTTATTACCTAAATAATAACGTGTAAACTTTTTAGATTCTCTATCAAATTTATTTACGCCATTATCCGTAGCAATCCACAAAAAATTTCTATGCTCTATTATTTGTCGAATAATATTATTACTTATAGACGTTGAATCATTTTTACTATATCTGAATGAAAGTATACTCCTGCCATTATATGCATTTAGTCCGTCCCAGGTCCCAACCCAAATAACATTTTCAGAATCTTCTAATATACAGTTTACAGAATTATTAGTTAAACCATTTATATTAGAAATAAATTCTTTCACATAAATTCCATATATATTTGCTGGCACCCCGATAACCAAACAAAATACAAAATATTTGATAAATATAACAACCTTTCTCATGAAGATAAATCAAACAACAATAACTTATAAAACAAAGATAAGGATTTCTTAGTTCCATTTTTCAATGATTTGTAGCAAAATAATAAAGAATATTCTGGACGAAATAAAAGTTTTAATCTCTTCATCGCCCAGAATGATTAGATTCAACTATACACTCTTAAATAAATATTACCTTCCTGCTGATAATACAGACTTAGCATAACCCGGATCTTGTACAGGCAAACGCATTCCAGCAACCTCTAATGCACGAAGAACAAACACATTCCAGGAAAACACACGAGTACTAGGCCACCAGCAGCCCGGTATTGTAACATCAAATGGCAAAAATTCGTGACTAAACGGTTCATCTGGATGAAGATTGATTTCTACCGCTAAACGTTTTTTTATTCTCATTTCAGCGTCTTTCCATCCATGTTTCAATCCAGCAACATAGCCACAAATCTCTTCACGTAACCAACTTCCTGCATTATAATAGACCCCATTATCCCAAAACATATTGGGAGAAAAGGGCTTATTTTCTTGAGTAAAATAAATATCTCCAACATGAGATATTATTGGAGAATATCCATTTCTATACGGTATTCTATTTAAGGTATTAATAACCATTTCCGAAGTCAATATTGGTCTATTGAATAGCCACCATGAAACAAATTCTGGAAGTAAAGAATTAAATGTTATTGAATAAGGATATTTTCTATTATCAACCAAATATCCTCGCTTATTATCGTAAAAATTTCTATATTCTTGATTTGTTTTTTCTATATAATCCTGAGTAACAGGCATTCCTAATTCCTTGGCAACCTGCATTGTTACGGCAAACATCCCTTGATTAACGGCTAAATCGGTCGTCTTATCAGGATAATCTACAACATCATTTTGTCCTAAGACAAATTCAGCAGCACAAATGCCATCACCATCGGGATCATATTCGTTCATACAAAATTCAAATGCCTTTTTTATTTTATCCATTGGTATAGGAGTTCCATAAAGCTTGTGATTAACCCAAGCATACCATAGAAACTCTAAAGTTGCTTCATTACCTTTTACTTCTCGACTACCCATAGAAGGAGTAATAATTGTTCCTATAGCTCCACGTTCATCTTGTGTAGAAGCCCAAGCATTAAAAATTTCTTCTGATGCCTCTTTATCATATACTCCCATAAGACTCCAGAAAGAATCACGGTTATACATATCAGGAGCATAATTAATACTTGGAACATTCAATGGAGCAAAGTTATAACGACTTGTTATCCACATCAGCATTTGATAACAGGCATATACACATTTTTCTTCAGTAGTTCCTACAAAATTCAGTCCTTCGGCTAAATATATCTGAGAAGCCAAACGTAAATCATGTAAAGTTGCCTGTGACGGATTTACAAAAATAAATACTTTTTTCACCGATTTTTTACCCTGCTCCAAACGATGATAAGCATAGTTATGAGCATCTGAACGTATAACTTCTAAATCCTTTATTAACAATGAAGAACTACTATCATTCAAGCCAGAGGCAGCTATCAGAAGATAAATTGGTTTATCTTCTGTATTAGCAATAAAAACGGTTTCTTCTTGCTCAACCCACTCAGACTGAAGAGATGGAATATCTGATTGGTAATGCAATCCTATTATATCTTTATTTTCAATTCCTTCTCCCTTAAAGAGTCTGATTGTAATAGGATTGTTCGAACGATGCTTAAAACGAATAGTATAAAATCCATCTGTCAAATAATAAGGTATACGAACTCCAGAAACCTCCTTACCTCTTTTTTCTATTTTATAAATATTACCATGTTTTTTTACATAGCCATTGTGATATGTTTTCCATGTTGTCACGTTTGGAATCGGATATAAACATGTGTCAACAGGATGATTAAAATCTGAAACTTCTCCAAAAGTATATTTTACAAAATTATTCTGTCTTAAACGTTCGTCTTTATTGGAAATACGAATAAGATTTGCATCACAAATCTCCCTTATTGCTCTAAAACCAATTTCTCCTTGTTTAGAAGGACGACGGCGAATATTACGAGTCCATAAATTTCGATTACCAGCATCTGTCAACAGCCCAATAGCTAAAGTATCATTCAATATATATCCTGCAGCTGGATAAGTTTCATGAACAGTTCCACCCATGTTCATATTATCATCAAAACTCCAATATGAACTCGGACTACATTCTGGAACGATAGAAGTTCCCAATGAATAAAATAACAGTGAAAGATTATTTTGCTGTAATTCAATCTGTTTACTAACTACATTCTTATTCACTATTTCATAGATAACATTCACAGATAAATCTGTTTCCAATCTTTTTAAATAAACCTGCCCTGAAAGTATAATCTTCCCATTTTCTTTTTTTACTTGAGTAGCTTTCCATCCTTGCAACATTTCTCTCACAGCATAATCTTCATTATCAAAATAGGCCTCTAACTCACCGCTTCGGCTTTGGTCAGAAATCAACTGTTTCCCCCAATAGATATTAACATAGTATCCATCTTGGTCATTCCCTAGCACACGAAGTCCTATTTCATTCGCAAACATCTGTACATTAAAGAGAATCAAACAAAAAATGAAGCCAATAATTCGTTTATTCATAGTATTAATATTTATTATATTGAATAATAGTCTTAAAAAAACGAGGGCGCATCNATCTAGATACACCCTCATAGAACTCTATAGCNTACACCAGGTTAATATCCCGGATTCTGTGTCAAAATATTATTTGTTTTATCTCTTTCCCCTTGAGGTATCGGTAAAAGATAATCCCTTCCATCATCAAAATTGCGCCCTTTTGATGTATTATATTTCTCGGCATAAGCACGCATTACCTCTCCAAAACGTTTCTGACGTATCAAATCATCACGTCTCCAACCTTCCATAGCCAATTCACAACGACGTTCATGCCAAATAATTTCTCTCAATTGGGTCTTATCTGTTACATCTATATCCTTTAAAGTATTCTCTGTTACGACTGGAATATACGCTTGTTTCACTCTTCTCGGATCTTGTGCAGGAGTTTGTCTTGCTCTAGTTCTTACCTTATTCAAATAAATCAAAGCTTCACCCGATTTATTATTTTCATTTAAGGCTTCTGCATACAATAGTAAAACATCCGAATAACGAATCATACGAATATTATAACTAATCATCCAATTATCAAAACCAACTTTATCTTTAGTCGGTACAGTCATTTTATAACTCATGGAACCTGTTTCTGAATCAGAATTAT